>ORMF012085147.1_pt1 | contig 31710 bp, 23 predicted proteins | sample 1779871 | NCBI WGS metagenome assembly ORMF01 (sample SAMEA104232316, study PRJEB22302) | groundwater metagenome | biome: forest; feature: aquifer; material: groundwater | place: USA | collected 2011-08-07 | depth 5.4 m | reverse complement strand
TCCCGGAAACGACACAGGAACGCCCCAGAACAAACCGGTTTTCTACCGGCACAGACCGTTAATCAGCCGCGCCGCGGGCACAAATCATGCCGCGGTCACCACACCGTCAGCTACGCCGGCATTGTTCGGCGTTTCCCTAGAGGCGATTGTCTGGCGGGGTGATATCGTCTGCCCACATTGCGGGACCGTCGGCCGGGCCTCTGCACTCACTGGCGTCAAGGACAAGCTCGACCGGGTCCGGCTCGGTCTCAAGAAGTGCTACGCCTGCCGGAAGCAGTTCACCGTCCGCGTCGGGACCGTGTTTGAGGCGAGCCACGTCCCGTTGCATATCTGGTTTCAAGCTGCCTATCTGCTGTGTTCCAGCAAGAAGGGGATCAGCAGCCAGCAGCTTCACCGGACGCTCGGCGTGACGCTGAAAACCGCGTGGTTCATGTCTCACCGGCTCCGCGAGGCGATGGTGGTTTTCGGCATGGAGCCTATGGGTGGCCCCGGGAAAGCTGTTGAGGCGGACGAAACCTACATTGGGCAGAAGCGTCCGAAGGCACGCAACGCTCGCGGCTATGCCCACAAGCACGCGGTCGTGTCCCTGGTCGAGCGCGGCGGCAGGGTTCGTTCCCAGCACGTCAATGACGTGAACTCCGCGACGTTGCGGCCGATCCTCAAGGCGCAGATCAAGGCCGACTCGATGCTGATGACCGACGAGTCCACCGTCTACCGCTCCATCGGCAAGGAGTTCAAATACCATTTCACGGTCGAGCATGGAGCGGGCGAATATGTGCGCGGAGGCGCCCATACCAACACGATTGAAGGGTTTTTCAGCATCTTCAAGCGTGGCATGATTGGGGTCTACCAGCACTGTTCCTCGCGCCATCTAAAGCGCTATCTTGCTGAGTTCGATTTTCGGTATAATAACCGAGCGGCGCTGGGAGTGGGGGACGTGCGGCGAACGGATTTGGCATTGGGTGGCATCGTTGGTAAGCGGCTTACCTATAGGGGGCCGTCTCCGTCCTGAAAGCGAGTCTCAGGATGAGGGGAGAGCGCGCGTGCGTTGGTTGGCATCGCTAGAGATCGGGGGATCTGGCGAATGACAGAGTTTCGCAAGCCGCAGCTAACGACGCGCATCAGGCTTCCGGGCGGGCAAGATCGCCTGAAGCAAATGATCTTGTATGTTGCCGATCAATGTGCGGCGGCAGAGCGCTTCGGCTTGATCAAGCTAAACAAAATCCTGTGGAAGTCAGATTTCGACGCCTTTGCAGCGCGCGGTATTCCTGTGACTGGCCGTGACTATCAGCGCCTTGAGTTAGGGCCAGCGCCGAAGGAGATGCCGCCCCTATACCGAGATATGCTTCGGAATGGATTAATTCGTGTCGAGACGGTCGACTTTGGCGATGATATTGTTGAGAAGAGAACGATACCCTTGGTGCCGTTCGACTTGTCACTCTTCTCCGAAGATGACATTCGTTTTGTCGATGCGGCGATAGCCTACTACTGGACAATGACGGGAACAGAAACGAGCGATGATTCACACGGCATAGCATGGAAGACCCACAACAATGGTGATCCGCTGCCCTACGAACTAGCGAGGCTTTCTGACAGACCTCTTCCATCTGAGGCGCAATCGAGAATCGCGAGTCGCGCTCGCGAGCGCGGATGGAAAAGCCAGTAGCAGATGCCCGGTCGCCGCGTTGTCTCCGATCACGCTTTTGATCGGCAGGTAGAAAAGCTCGGCGGATATGAGCGACTTGATCTGGTTCTTAATCCGGTGGTTGATAGTTTATACGCGAACCCCTATGGCGCATTTCTGATAGAGGATGATTGGATTCCCCTGTGCCGATATGTGTGTACCAAGCCATTGCATGGATTGCCGGCATTTCTAGTAATATTCACGATCGAAGATGACGGAGCGGTGCTGCTACGTGAAATCGAAGCCATCGAAGCCTACTAGCGCTGATCAACACAGGCGCTTCATCGAAACCGCTCGCGCCCTCGAATGCGACGAGGACAAGGAGCGGTTTGAGGGGAAGCTCGGGAAAATCGCCACGGTTAAGCAACCGAAGCCGCCGGCGGGCGAGAAGAAATGACTGTGGGACGCGCTATCAACATAATCTTCTGGCTCTATATCTGGCTGAGCCAAGCGTTGCTGCCCGTCATCGCAACGAACGATGATTTTTGGGCGGAAAAGGGTAAGCAGTTATTTCGGCTCAATCCACATTTCGACGACCCAGCGCGGCTGATCGGCAATGCATTAATCCCATTCGTGTGTTGGCTCGTCATCGACTGGGGTCTGCGTCGTCGCGCCAAGCGTCAATCTACAGCGAAAACCTAGGGTTTGCTAAAGGGAACATCGCCCAAGAAAGGCGTTTGGCCTTGCATTCGAGGAAAATGGCGCTGGCCGTGTCGGCAATGATCCAGTCGACCGTATCTTTGCGCTGTCTTGTTGTGCCATACGATTGTTCCGGAAACGTGCAAATCATACCATCAGGACAAGCCCGTCGAATGGCCTCGCCGACATATTGTTGAAAGGATGCGCCAAACGCCTGAGAAAATAGAGGGACGCTCACCAGGTCATAGTATAAGCCTCCAGTAAATTTCCAAAACAAAAGTGTTGGCAATGGGCACGATACGACAGTGCTAGATTTTCTGTTGAGTTTTACTAATGGAAATGCGCGCAAAGAGTTGAATGTATAAAAGAACGAAACATCATATCGTTGTTCTGATTTAAATATCTTTCTAAGGTCAGCTTCCGAACGGGATGCAAACTCCAGGAATTTTTCGATATGATTTTCAGAGATGATACCTATGCTATTCCTGACAGGATAGGATGTCACTGGATTGTGTAGATGGACACCTATAAACGCCGTACCACATAGATAAAGGTCGGTCACGGATATCCCAAGTTGATTTAGACATATATTGTTTATTTCTGGTGTATTAAATATTTTGTAATATCTGGCGCAAGTTACTGAATTCGGCCGGTCGGTTTGCCACAGGAACTGCTGGTGAGCGATTCTATTCAGTATTATCAGTCCGGATATATCTTCTGATTTATGTATCGGTATCGCATCTTCAAAATCTTTAAGCTTATTTATTATGTTTGAGAGGATGGCCCAAGATCGCAGGGTGCGACCACGTTCTGCAAATTGACACCCGTTTAAGATAATTTCCTTGGCCAGAATCTCCAAATGCCATTCAGAAATCCATTGCTGAGGGGGCCTCAGCATTAGGAACCGACGATCAACCTGGATATTCGCGGGAAATTTGAATTCCTTAAATTGTAGATATTGCGAATAGGCCCAGATGACATGGAGGGAGTCTTCGATGGCAAGAGTGGAGACCGCATTCCGAAATGGTTTGTACTGATCGAAGATGGTCATGGCTGCGGCCCCAGCGTTACGATCAGAATTGCTTCGCTATAGCGGCCCGAAATCGGGCGGGGGGATGCGGCGGTGGGAGGCGGCTTCGTAGGAAGAGGCGATCTTCAACAATACATCCTCGCGGCCCGGCTCGGCGCGGAACACCAGCGAGAACGGCAGGCCCGGCGCCGGGATCGTCGTCGCGATGTCGGAGGCGGTCGGCATGTAGCGGGTGCCGTCCGCGCTCAGCTTGAACTCCGGGTCGTAGACCGTGGTCACGTACCCGGCCGGGATCAAAACCTCGGTCAGCCCGGCATTCGGGCCGTAGAACGATTCGAGGCGCAGATTCTGGCGGATACCGGGCTCTTGCGCGCCGCCGATCCTGGCCGGCGGCAACGGCGTGTGCAATCGAACCAGCGAGTCGAGCCGATTTTCCAACATCACCATCATGTCGAGCCGGCGCAGCAACTCGCGCAACATGATGCGCTCGTCGACCCCCTGGCGCCCGCCGAGCTTGTTGCGCGGGTCGGCGACCTCCTCCCAGTTGCGGAACGCGGCGCGGCCGTCGTCGCCCCAGAATTTGGAGCGTCGGTTGAGCGCGGTGAAATCGCAGAGGGTTTCGCGATACCCGCGTGCCCGCCAATCGGCGGCGCGGCGGCTCAGATATTGCGGGATGTGAAAGCGGAACGACATCGCCAGCTCCTGCTGCTGGATCGTGGCGATGTCGAGGTTGGCGGGCGGCGCGATCCGCCCTTCGGCCAGTTCGACGCAGTAATCGATGGGCTTCATCGCGCCGGTGCCGAAGAATTTTCCCGGCATGAACTCGGTCGGCGCGATCGCCGCCGCGAACTCCTTGAACAGCGGGGTTCCGTCCGGCCCGAGCCGGAACAGCAGATCGGGCATGAGCACCGGCACCAGCCGGGCCAATGCCGTGCGGAAATCAGGCCGCATCGTTTCGAGTTCCGCGTCGGGAATCCAGGCCGGGTCGGTCGACTCGACCAGGGTCGCGCCGAGCGTCACGCCCAGCATCTTTTTGATCTCGGCCGCGGCGGCGGTGATGATTGGCGCCGCCGCCTGGTCGCCGGGCTGCGCCAGCATCGATTCGCGGATCACCCCGATCCGCACCCCGGCGAGCGCCCCCGGCATGCCGGACATGGTGGCGTGACCGGCGTATCCGTGCGCCAACACCGACGAGCGCGGCACCGTGGTGTAGACGTCGCGCGGATCGTAATAGCCGCCCTCCGCGTTCTTCAGCGCGTCGAGCACCTTGGCGCAGTCGGCGATGGTGCGGGCGAGGATGCCGCTGCGGTCGCAATAGATGTCGGCGCCGATCGCGCCGCCGTCGAAGCCGAGCATCGCCTTGTGCGGCAATATCAGCGCGACGGCGTTGTGGTTGGCCGGTCCGCGGCACGAGGCGCGGGTTTCCTCGCCCAGGCTGCACATCACCAGATTGGCGCTGACCGAAACACCCGACCCCGAGCTTGAGCCGAGCGAGGCGGCGCGGGTCGTGTCGTACGGGTTGGACGGGTTGCCGGCCCAGCTGCTGCGCTGATAGCCGAGCACCGAGGGCAATACCTTGTCGGGCTTGTGCGGCCCCCCGGGATCGCCGGCGCGGCCGTTGTATTCGGTGTTGACCGCCTTGGCGAAGATGAACGCGCCCTTGCCGCGTAATTGCTCGACGAGGATGTGGTCGCGCGCCGGAAAGTCGATGTCGTAGGCCGCGTCGCCGCCGGCGGTGGTGCGCATGTCCTTGGTATCGAACGGGTCCTTGAACGAGAACACGATTCCGTACATCGGCAGCGCCGCGAGGTCGGGACTGCTGCCATAGGCTGTATCGAGCTCGGCCGCGCGCTCGAGCGCGTCGGGATAGTGGCGGAATTCCTCGCAGACCGGCGGCGCGCCGGGGGGCAATGGTCCGGCGGAAGGGTGGCGGTCGAAATCTCCGCGACAGGTGACCGACCGCTCGCCACGGATGTTCAAGGTCGCCAGCGCGTTGAGCTGTCCCGCCTTGGGGATGCCGGTGATCATGCCGTATTGCTGCTGCACGCCAGGGTCGGAGGCGGTCGCCTCCATGCGGCCGAATTCGAGCGGTGGACCCTTATAGCGGTCGAGATCGGGCAGGATCGTCGCCGCCTTGACCGTTGCGGTCGGAAAGCGCAGCGGCGCCTGCGCGCGCACGGTGCCGACCGCCTCGGGGATCGCGGCGCCGTCCTCGGTCACCAGCGCGCTGCACACGCCGTTAAAGGCGCGGGCACGGGCGATATAGTGCCGTACGATCGCGACGCAATTGGTCCGCCCGGCCTTGATCGCCTGGTGCACCTGGTCGATCGTCGCCTCTTCGAGACGAAACGTCTTGTCCTCCGCGCCGCGCTGTTCTGTCATGGCGTCCCCCTTCGCGTCCCGGCTTTGGCCTATTGTCACGGCATGCGGCGGCTGATGGGAAGGGGCAAGGTCTGGCACCGCCCGACCGAGAAGTGCGCCAACGCAGGTGTCGCGGGGAAAATCGGGAAATGTCGCTGCTGGTCGGGTTTCGCGTGGTTCAAATCGGCGACGGCCTGGCCGCCGCGGTGTGCGGTCGCCTGCTCGCCGATATCGGCGCCGAAATCGCCTGCATCGATCCCGACGGGTCGACGCCGCTGGCGATCTACCTCAACCACGGCAAGGCCAGTCTCGCCGGCGACACCGCCGCCGCCAACGCCGTGCTCGCGACCGCCGATCTGATCGTCTGCGAAGGCGGCCCGGCGGCGTTGCGCGCTCGCCGCCGTGATGCCGACAGTCTGCGCCGGATCAACCCGACGGCGGCGCTGGTGCTGATCTCGCCGTTCGGCCAGAACGGGCCAAGGGCCGACGACCCGGCCACCGATCTGACCCTGCTATACGCCAGCGGCATCGCCCGACTGCTGACCGGGCAGGTCGACGATCTCGCCGAGCCGCCGATCCGTCCGGTCGGCGAGCAATCCGCCTTTATCGGCGGGGTCGCGGCCGCCTGCGCCGGGATGCACGCGGCCCAGGCCGGCGAGCCCGGCGCCATGATCGATCTGTCGATCGAGGAAGCGCTGGCGACGATGGCGATGACCGAATTGGCCAATGCCGGGGTCACTGGCAAGGCCCGGTCGCGCAAGCGGGTCAGCGACGGCAACGGCGCCACGGTCACTATCTTGCCGGCGCGCGACGGGTTTGCAGCGATCTCCCCGCGCGAGGACCGGCAATGGGCCGCCTGGCTCGTGGTCATGGGCTCGCCCGACTGGGGCGGCGAGCCGCGCTTTGCCGCCAAGCCCGACCGCGTCGCCAATTGGGACGCCTTGCACGCGCTGCTGTCGCAATGGAGCCGCGCCTACGACAAGCAGTGGATCGCCGACGCTGCCCAAACCGCGCATGTGCCGAGCTTTCCATTGCGCGAGCCCGCCGAGCAGCTCGATTCGCCGCAACTCGCGCACCGCGATTTCTACCGGCAGGTCGAGATCGGCGGCCGCACGGTCAAGGCACCGGGGGCGCCGTTCGGGCTGCGGATCAAGGCCGGCGCTGGCGCCAGGCCGCTACCCGCCCGCAAAATGCCACTCGCCGGTGTGCGGGTGCTCGATTTCAGCTGGGTCATCGCCGGGCCGACGACGACCCGCTATCTCGCGGCGATGGGGGCGGAAGTGATCAAGGTCGAGGCGCCCGGCCGCGGCGATCCAGGCCGTGCCTCCGAATTGCACACCGTGCTCGGCCAGGCCAAGCGCGGAATCGTGCTCGATTTGAAAAAGCCCGACGCGGTCGCGCTCGCCCGCGCGCTCGCCGCCAAATCCGACGTGTTGATCGAGAATTTCGCCACCGGCGTGATGGATCGGCTCGGCCTCGGCGCCGAGGCCTTGCAGGCGATCAACCCCAACCTGCTTTACGTCTCGGCTTCCGGCCTCGGGCGGACCGGACCGGAATCGCATGCCGTCGCCTATGGCACCCTGTTGCAATGCTATGCCGGGTTCGCCGGGCTCAACCGCCATCCCGGCATCGCGCCGCGGGTCGGGTTTGCCTGGCTCGACCCGATGTGCGGGCTGATGCTGGCCTTTGTCGCCGCCGCCGGACTGTGGCACCGGCAGCGGGCCGGCGGCGTCGCGCGGATCGATTTCTCGATGATCGAGGCGATGCTGTGGACGATGGCCGAGCCATTATTGGCGACGCAACTCGGCGCTCCACCGCAGCCGCGGGGCAACCGCTCGGCCGATCACGTCCCGCACGGCGCCTATCGTTGCTCCGGCGCGGACGAGTGGATCAGCCTCGCGGTCACCAACGAGGCGGAATGGCGGCGCCTGTGCGCGCTGGTGCCGGGGCTGGACGTGCTGGCGGAGTGGGGGCCGCGCCAGCGCACCGAGCGGCGCGGCGGGATCGACGGCGTGCTCGCCGGCTGGGCCTTTCGGCGCGGCTCGGCCGAGGCCGCCGCCGAATTGGGGCACGCGGGGATCCCGTCGGCGGCGCTCGCCGACTCGGTCGACCTCGTCGCCAGCGAGCATCTTAAGGCGCGCGGCTTCTGGGACAGGCACGGCGCCGGGGTTTTGCCAGGGCTGCCGTGGCGGGCCAGCTTCGGCCGCACCACCGGCCCCGCGCCCGAGCTCGGCGGCGACACCGACGCGGTATTGCACGACGTGCTCGGCCTGTCGCCCGACGAGATCGGCGGGTTGCGCCAATCCGGCGCGCTCGGCTAGCGGGAGGCGACGATGCGGCGATCGAGCTGCAATTCTCCGGCGGCCATGTCGGGATTTCAACGAGAATAGTTCGAGGGATATTCCCGCATCCGGATGGCGCGGAACCCGGCATTGCCGATAGTAGGTTTCCCTAGTAGCTTTCGCCCAGGACATTCCGCCCTGGTGGGGGGCTTTGCACTAAGGCCGAGCGGTTCTGTTTACGCAAGTTCGCGACACGCGACCAAGGCCCGTATCTCGCTTCTTTCGGCGGGCTCGCCTTACCGCATAGCTCGTGGAGAGGTCGCCGTGCGATCATCGTGCAATGTGCTGCTGGTCGCTCCCCGTTTCAGCGGCCAGTCCTTCTGGAATTTCGAGGCGGCGTGCGAGGTCTATGGCGCGCGCTTTCCGGCGCCGCCGCTCGGCCTGATCACGGTCGCCGCCTTGCTGCCGCCGTCGTGGCAATGCCGGCTGGTCAACCGCAATACCGAGGAATTGCGCGACTCCGATCTCGACTGGGCGGATATGGTGATGACCGGCGGGATGCTGCCTCAGCAGCCCGACACGCTGCGGGTCGTCGCGCTGGCTCATCGCCACGGCAAGCCAGCGGTGGTCGGCGGACCCGACGTGACGTCCAGCCCGGACGCCTACGCCGCCGCGGATTTTCGGGTGCTCGGCGAGGCCGAGGGCATCATCGGCGCGTTCATCGAGGCGTGGGATTCCGGCGCGCGCGACGGGGTGTTTGAAGCCGAGAAATTCACAGCCGACGTCACCAAGACCCCGATCCCGCGCTTCGATCTGCTGAAACGCGACCAATACACCTATCTCGGCGTGCAGTTCGCCCGCGGCTGCCCGTTCACCTGCGAGTTCTGCGACATCATCGAGCTTTACGGCCGGGCGCCGCGGGTCAAAACCGCGGCGCAGATGCTGGCCGAGATCGAGACGATCTATGATTTCGGCTATCGCGGCCATCTCGACTTCGTCGACGACAATTTCATCGGCAACAAAAAGGCGGTGAAGGCGTTCCTGCCGCATCTGATCGCCTGGCAGCGCGACCACGGCTACCCGTTCGAGTTCTCGACCGAGGCGTCGATCAACATCGCCGACGACGATTCGCTGCTGGCGCTGATGCGCGCGGCCAATTTTTTCACCATTTTCGTCGGCATCGAGAGCCCGGATACCGACACCTTGGTGTCGATGCAGAAAAAACAGAACACCAGGCGGTCGTTGGCCGAGTGCGTCCACAAGATTTATCGCGCCGGCATGTTCGTGAACGCGGGCTTCATCGTCGGCTTCGACAGCGAAAAGGGCTCGGTGGCCGAGGCGATGATCGACTGCGTCGAGGCGACCTCGATCCCATTCTGCATGGTCGGCCTGCTCTACGCGCTGCCGACGACCCAGCTGACCCGCCGCCTGGCGCGCGAGGGGCGGCTGTTTTCGCCCGACTACACGACCCGCCTCGACGCGCTGGACGGCATGGGCGACCAATGCACCAGCGGGCTCAATTTCGAGACGGCGCGGCCGCGGCGCGACATCCTGTCGGATTACCGCGCGATCCTCGCCCGCATCTATCGCCCCGTCGACTATTTCGCGCGGGTGCGGAATGTCGCGCGCATGCTCGACCGGCCGGTGCTGGACAAGAGCGCCACCCGGGATGCGCCCCGCCCCAGCCTGTTCGGCATCCCGCTCGGCGATTTCGCGCTGCTGTGGCGGCTGGTGTGGCGGATCACCGTGCGTCAGCCGGCGGCGTTATGGCCGTTTTTCAAGGTCTTCCAGGAATGCGCCCGGAACAACCCGCGCGCGCTCGACTATGTCGGCATGCTCGCCGCGGTGTACCTGCATCTCGGCCCGTTCTCGCGCTTCGTCATGGCTGCGGTGGACCGCCAGATCGCCGAGATCGATGCCGGCAATTGGCGACCCATGCTGGCAGCGGCGCCCGAGCCCGCCAAATCGCTGACCTTGGCCGAGACACCGGCCGAATAGGGCTCGGAACTCCCCGCCGCGATACGCCGATAGATCATTTTTGGAAGGGGTAGAGTTTAGAGGGGGTGAAGCCAACCACCCCATTAGAATGTGATTTCGGATCATCTAACGATCAGCAGAGCGGGCTGCGGCGACCAGCTTTCACCCAACTCGCGTTCCAACGAGCGGCCGGCGGGCACCAGGATTTGATACAGCCACGTTGGCGAGTGCGGGATCTGAATGATCTCCCGGAAACCCATCTGCCGTACAGCATGCTTGAGAAGCCCCATGCTGATGCGAGTGTTATCGTTGAACGCGTGCGGAAACTCGTTCTCGTCACCGGGAATGAAGCGCGGTTCGTTGTAGGCGACGAGCAGGTGTTCGGTGTCAATGACCTGCCCCCAGAACAGGATGGCATGCTTGGTTATGCGGCCCAGCGCGGCGAGAAAATCCAGCGGATCGGGCAGGTGGCACATTATCGCCGAGGCGACGGTGACGTCGAAGCTGCCAACGTCCGGGAACCGATGCGTCCGGAAATTGTAGGCTTCCGGAACGTATTTGGCGCTCGTGCCGAGCGTCTCATTGAGAAAAGTGATCGCCGGCCCATTATTTTGCGGGTCCATGCCGGTGCCGTGCATGCCCCGCAATTCGGCGCCGACCGGAAAATAGCCGTTGCTGCACGCTGAATCGAGGAGAGTGCCGCCGGGGTAGCGGGCGGCGACCGCATCGAGGAGATCCTCGTACATCGCGCGCTGGCGCGCGTTGGCGTCGACGGCAAGGTCCCAGTCGGCCTGGGAAAGCTCACTCTTCCGAAACACAAGAGGGGGGGTCAACCAGGGATCGGCGACGGGGACAACCCAGGAATACGCAACGCCGGTCTGGACATCGTCGGAGAGGATGAACGGCTGGTAGTTTAAAACACCGGCGCCCCTTTCGATCTCCGCACCCGCCAGATACTTACGCAAATCCATAGCCTTACCTTCTCCCGTGCGTGCGGACCCCGGCCGCCGCCGACGACTTCGCGACGGGCGTCGCCGCGAAATACCGCCCCCTCTCGCGCCGCCCGCCATGCCCGGCCCAGGATCGAGCCACCTCCCTCCGCTGTCAACCGCGCCCGCTCGATTTCGGGCACCATATTCCGTTCCTGTCATACCGGCGAAGGCCGGTATACACGGCCGCCGTGGGTCCCGGCTTTCGCCGGAATGACACGCTGGAGGAGTTGGCAAATGTCCGAAGCCGGGATATTGGACTAGATGCGGCTCTTTGAATTGAGCCGAACCCTTTTTCGCCTTGGCCGGACTTGATTCGGCCAAGGCGATTGTTTTGCGGTGTGGCCAGCCAACGGCGCGCGCGAACCGACCCTACCCGGGTTCTTCGGATCAGGCCCGCAGGTACTTGTTGAACCAATCCAGCGTGTGCTGCCAGGCCTCTTTGGCCGCGGCCTCGTCGTAGCGGGGGGTCGTGTCGTTGTGGAATCCATGATTGGCGCCTTTGTAGACATGCCCTTCGTGCGTCACGCGCGCCTGCGTCAGGGCGGCATCGAAGGCTGGCCATCCGTCGGTGATACGCTTGTCGAGTTCGCCGTATTGCGCGTTTATCGGAGCCTTGATCTTGGCGGCGTCGGTTGCGCTGGGTTGAGCTCCATAAAATGGAACCCCAGCGGCAAGGTCCGACCCCATCCGCACCGCCAGCTGATTGACGATGCCGCCGCCGAAGCAGAAGCCGACGGCGCCGAGTTTACCGGTGCTGTCAGGGCGTGATTTGAGCCAATTCGCCGCGGCGAAAAAATCCTCCCCCATCTTGGCGCGGTCGAGCTTGCCAAAGAGCGCGAGTCCCTTCTCGTCATCTCCGGGATAACCACCCAGCGATGTCAGCCCATCGGGCGCGAATGCGATGAAATTGGCGACCGCCAGCCGTCGCGCCACGTCTTCGACGTACGGATTGAGGCCGCGATTTTCGTGGATGACCAGGACCGAGGGGAGTTTGGTCGCGTTAGCCGGCCGCACGAGATAGCCCTTGATGCTTCCGTTGCCCTGCGGCGACGGCACGGTGGCTGGCTCCGCCTTGATCCGTTTGTCGTCCGCCGGAATTTGTATGGCCCAGGCATAGTTCGGCTTGAGCATCTGGAACAGCGCGGCCGCGGTCATGCCGCCGACGGCGAATTTCTTCGTGCCATTCAAGAATTTGCGGCGGCTGATCCCGCCATGCACGTATCCGTCGAATAGGTTCAGAAGCTCCTGCGGAAAATCCGATGCTTTCTTGCGTTCCATGGTTGTGCCTCCCTGATGCGTCTAAGGCTTATCGACCGGGTGCGACGCGCAGCCGGCCGCGGCGGTCGTCGGCAAGCCTCAGTGATACGGGTCCGCCGCGTCCCTGAGGCCGTCGCCGAAGAAGTTGAAGGCGAGCACGGTCACGATGACCGGCACCACCGGCAGCATCAGCCACGGGTAGAGCGCGACGACGCTGATGTTCTGCGCTTCGTTCAGCAGCACACCCCAGCTGGTGATCGGCGGCCGCAATCCGAGGCCAAGGAACGACAGCGCGGTCTCGCCGAGGATCATGCCGGGGATCACCAGGGTCGCCGAGGCGATCAGGTGGCTCATAAAGCTCGGCAACAGGTGGCGGCCGATGATGCGGGCCGGGTTGGCCCCCATCAACACTGCCGCGGTGCAGAAATCCTCTTCCCGCAACGACAGCAGTTTCGACCGCACCGCGCGCGCGAGATGGGTCCATTCGATCATGCCGAGGATCAGCGTGATGCCGAAATAAACCAGGATCGGGCTCCAGGTCACCGGCAACACCGCCGACAGCGCCATCCACAATGGCAAATGCGGAAACGACTGGATCACCTCGATCCCGCGCTGGATGAAGATGTCGGTCCAGCCGCCGTAATACCCGGCGATGCCGCCGATGATGATGCCGAGGGTGAAGCTGACGATGACGCCGATCAGCCCGACGGTCAGCGAAATTCGCGCGCCGTAGATGATCCGGGACAGCAGATCGCGGCCGAGCCGGTCAGTGCCGAACAGGAACAGATGCCCGCCCTGCGCCGGGCAGATCAGGTGGAAATCGCCGGGGATGAAGCCCCAGAACAAATACGGGTCGCCGTGGCAGAGAAACCGCACGCTGTGCGGCCGGTCCGGGTTTGGCGTGTAGACCCGGCGTAGATTGACCATGTCGAGCCGGTAGTCGTAGCCATAGACGAACGGCGCCACCAGGCGGCCCTGGTCGATGATGTGGACCCCCTGCGGCGGCGCGTAGATGTGATCGGTATTGCGGGTATCGAGCGCATACGGCGCGAGGATCTCGCAAAACAGGATCGCCACGTAGAACGCCAATAGCACCGCGCCCGACACCACCGCGATCCGATGCCGACGAAACCGCCACCACATCATCCGCCATTGCGAGGCGCGGTTGAACCGCTCCTGCGCCGCGGTCATCTCCTCGATCGAATAGGGGTCGAACGGCGCCGTCGAGACGTAATGGGGCAGCCGCTCGCCGGGCTTCAGCTCGATTTCGCTCATCGCTGCGCGCCCGCCTGCAGGCGAATGCGCGGGTCGAGCACGGCCAATGCCAGGTCCGACAGAAATACCCCGATCACGGTCAAAAACGCCATGAACATCAGGAACGAGCCGGCGAGGTACATGTCCTGGCTGCGCAACGCCTCGAGCAGCATCGGCCCGGTCGTCGGCAACGACATCACCACCGAAACGATCGCCGCCCCGGAGATTACATGCGGCAACAGCGAGCCGATATCCGAGATGAACGGGTTGAGCGCCATCCGCAGCGGATATTTGAGCAGGGCCTTGACCGGGTGGAGGCCCTTGGCGCGGGCGGTGACGACGTATTGCTTTTGCAATTCGTCGAGCAGGTTGGCGCGCAACCGGCGGATCATCGCGGCGGTCCCGGCGGTGCCGATCACGATCACCGGGATCCAGATATGGGCGAAAACCGACCCGATCTTGGCCCAATTCCAGGGCTTGCCGACATATTGCGGGTCCATCAGCCCGCCGATCGAGATGCCGAGATAGACATGGGCAAGGTAGACCAGCAATAGCGCGAGCAGAAAGCTCGGCGTCGCCAAGCCGAGGAAGCCGAAAAAGGTCAGCGTGTAATCCGACATGCTGTATTGGTGCGTCGCCGAATAGACTCCGATCGGAAACGCGACGATGTAGGTGAAGACGATCGTCGTGAACGATACCAGAAAGGTCAGGAACAGGCGGTCGCCGACCACCTCGGACACCGGCAGATCATAGGCGAAGGAATAGCCCATATCGCCGTGCAACAGCCCGCCGGCCCAGTACAGATATTGCTGCCACAGCGGCAGGTCGAACCCGTACTGGGCCTTGAGAAAGGCGATCTTGGCGAGGTTGGCCTGCTCGCCCTGGCTCTGCAACTCGGCGATGTAGGTCGAGAAATAATCGCCTGGCGGTAGGTGGATGATAGTGAAGATCACGATGCTGATCGCGATCAGGGTCGGAATCATGATCAGGATGCGGTGGACCAGGTAGCCGAGCATCGGGCGGTCCGGTCAGCGCGCCGGGGCCTGCGCCGGGGCCTGCAACGACGCCGAGGCGCCGCCGTCGCCGTCGAACCAGAACCCGTCGGGCTTGTAGAGGCCGAAATGCGCGCCGGGATCCCAATTCCAGATGCCTTCCTCGGGGACGTTGCGCAGGCGGGCATTGACGACGACCGGCTGCAACACGCCGGCGATCAGGCCGATCGAGTACACCTCGTCGGCGTAGAGCTGCAGCATTTCGTGCCAGATGCGCGCGTGATCCGCCGCGCTCGTCGCCGCCAGCCAGGCGCCGTAGAGCTCCTTGAGCTTGATCGCCGCCGGCAGATCGGGGGCTTCGCCGGCCTTGCCCTTGGTCTCCATGAACTGGCCCCATTTGGGCCATTGCAGCTGCTGCTGGCTGGTCGGCGCGAACTCGGCCGGCGAGACGCTGGGGGTGGCGAGGCCGTTCTCGACCCCCTTGGCGAGCGACATCAGCGCGTCGCCGGAAAACACCCGGCGCCGGAACAGGGTCAATTGCGACGGCTTGGTGAACATCCGCACGCCGATGTGCCGCCATGAATCGCGGATCAACTCGAGCATGTCGGATTTCTCGGTCGACTCGCCCGAATCCTCGACGATGATTTCCATCGGCCGCCCGTCGGGCAGCAACCGCGTGCCGGCACCGTCGCGCTTGGTCAGGCCGATCAGATTGAGCAGGTGATTGGCCTCGGCGATGTCGAAGGTCGCCCATGCGGTGCGGTATACCGGCCGGTACAGCGGGCTCTGCGGCAGCACCGTGTTCTGTCCCTCGACCGCGAGGCCGAAATAGATCACCTGGTTGATCTCGTGGCGGTTGACCGCGAGCGACAACGCCCGGCGAAACCGGACATCGCGGAACAGGCCGCGCCAGACCGCGTCGTTGGCGTTCAGATTGGGATAGAGCGCGAACTGGCTGCCCGGGCCGGTGCGCCACAGCCGCACGTGGTAGCGATTGTCGTGCTCGCCGGCCTTGAGGAAGGTGTAATCGTCGAAGCGCAGGTAGCGCGCCTGCAGATCGCTTTCGCCGGCGCCGGTCTTGGCCGGAATGATCTTGCTGTCGGCGATCGACAGGACCACCCGGTCGATATACGGGAGCTGGTGCCCGGCGCCGTCGACCCGGTAATAATACGGATTGCGGTCAAACACCAACCGCTCCGACGGCGGCTTGGTCTTCAATACCCACGGCTCGAGCGTTGGCAGATCGGGATTGTCGTTCCGGTACATAAGATCGAGCTTGTTGTGCAATGCCGACCAGTTGCGGGCGCGGTAGGTCTTTACCGCGGCGTCCAGGGCGGCCTTGTCGGCGTATTTCTTGTGAAATTTCTTCAAGTAATGGGATGGCGCGAAGATGTAGAGCGGGTCCGCGCCGGCCAGGGCCGGCAGGAATAGCGGGTTCGGCCGCCGCCAGCTATAGCGCACGGTAGTCTCGTCGATCACCTCGAACTTGGGCAGCTCGCCGTTGGGCAGCAGCGTCACCGGCAGCCCCCTCGGCGAGACCCCGGCGTTCCCCGCCACATCTTCGAACCAATAGCGGAAATCCTCGGCGGTGAACGGCTTGCCGTCGGACCAGCGATGGCCCGGACGCAGGCGCAGCGTGAAGATTCGCCCCTCGTCGATATCGACCGCTTCGAGCATGTCGGGAACGATCGCCAGCGCCGGCGTATAGGCGACCAGCCGGGCGTAGCCGTAGACCACCATCATGCGGGTGTCCTTGGGGCTCGACATCAGCATGCGCAACTCGCCGCCCGGGCGCCCGATCGTCTCGAGCTCGGCCAGGGCGGGCGCGCGCGGCACCCGGGCATCGACCGGCGGCAATGTGCCCTTTGCCACCTCGGCGGCCAGCGACGGCGTTTCCAGCATGACGGCGCCGGCGCGGCCCGGGAGCCCGAACGACCCCGCCAGGGCGAACGACAGGATCAGGGCGGGGCCGAGCGCGGCCCCGCCGGTGGCCCCGAATCGGCGGATCGTCATTGGCCGTCCCCCGCCGCCGCCGCCGCTAGCCCGGCATGCCACGCCGCGGCGCGCTCGGGCGGGATGGCCGCGTCGATGAAATGGCCCGGCGCCACCTCGACCATCAGGGGCGGGCGCTCCTTGACGCGGCGGAACGGCTCCGGCCATGCCGCGGGATCGGAGGCCTTGTCCACCATCAATTGGTGAAAGTCGAGCCGGTGCGACGGGTCAGGCGCCGGCACCGCCGCGAGCAATGCCTGGGTATAGGGATGCAGCGGGTCGCGGAACAGCACGCCGCGATCGGCGATCTCGACGATCCGGCCCGCGCACATCACCGCGATCCGGTCGGCGATGTAGTCGACCACCGCCAGGTTGTGCGAGATGAACAGATAGGTCAGGCCGAGCTTTTCCTTCAGGTCGATCAGCAAGTTGAGGATCTGCGCCTGGATCGACACGTCGAGCGCCGATACCGGCTCGTCGCAGATCAGCAGGTCGGGGCGCAATGCCAATGCCCGAGCGATGCCGATGCGCTGGCGCTGGCCGCCGGAGAAACTGTGCGGGTAGCGCCGCAGGTGGCGCTGGTCGAGCCCGACCAGATTGACCAATTCGCCGACCATGTCGCGGCGCGAGCTAGGGTCGCCGATGCCGTGGATCACCAGCGGCTCGGCGATGATCTCGTACACCGTCATGCGCGGGTTCAGTGACCCGAACGGATCCTGGAACATGAACTGCACTTTGCGGCGAAAGCGCTTCAACTCGTCGCCCTGCAACGCCAGCACGTCGGTCTGAACGCCGTGGTCGTTGAACATGACTGCGCCCGCATCCGGCGTCTCCGCCCGCAATAACACCTTGCTGAGAGTGGTCTTGCCGCAGCCGCTCTCGCCGACCAGGCCGAGGCACTCGCCGCGGGTGATGTATAGGCTGACCCCGTCGACCGCGACATTCCGCATTCCGCTGCCGCCGCCGAACAGGCCGCTCTTGCGCAGGCCGAAGGTCTTGCGGATGCCGGTGCATTCGAGCAATGGCCCGGTCGCGTTCGCCGGCCAGGCCGCCTTTTCCGCCATCAGATGAGGCGCGTCGCCGGGCGGGATTTCGCGGATCGGCACCAGGCGCTCGCCCGGCTTCATGTCAAAGCGCGGCACCGCGCGCAGCAACGCGCGCAGATAAGGGTGCGAGGCGCGCTCGAAGACATCGTCGAGCGTGCCGCTCTCCATGACCTCGCCGTGATACATGACGACGATCTCCTCGGCGACGTTGGCGACGACGCCGAGATCGTGGGTGATCAGCAGCACGGCCATGCCGAGCTCTTGCTGCAACTCCACGATCAATTTCAGGATCTGCGCCTGGATCGTCACGTCGAGCGCGGTGGTCGGCTCGTCGGCGATCAGCAAGGCCGGGCGGCATACCAGCGCCATCGCGATCATCGCGCGCTGGCGCAGGCCGCCGGATAACTCGAACGGATAGCTGCGCCAGGCCCGTTCGGCGTCGGGGAACCCGACCAGGCGTAACATGTGCTGGGTCAGTTCCTTGGCCTCGGGTGCCGTCACCGCGCGATGCAGGCGCAGCGCCTCGCTGACCTGGTCGCCGACCGTGTGCAATGGCGACAGCGAGCTCATCGGCTCCTGAAAAATGATCGAGATGCGGCCGCCGCGGATCGCCCGCACCGCCACCCCGTCGGCCGGAAGCTGGGTGAGGTCGACCGCGCTCCCGTCGCCGCGCGGATCGGCGAACATGATCGACCCTTGGGTGATCTCGCCGTTGCGAGGCAGGATTCTGAGGATCGTCTGGCTGACCACCGATTTACCCGAACCCGATTCGCCGACCAGCGCGACCGTCGAGCCCGGGCGCATCCGGAACGACACCCCCCGGACCGCGCGGACATAGCCGCCGGGGGCAGCGAACCCGACATGCAGATCGTGGATCCGGAGAAGATCGCCCATCAGCGTTCGTCGACGTCCGGCAATTTGATGCCGAGCGCCTGCAGATTTGAGACGGTCGCCGCGCTCAGCGCGAGACCGCGGCGGGAGGCGACCGCGGTGGCGCGCCGCACCAATTCGTCGAACCCCTCGATACGGCTGTCGAGGCGCAGCCGCGCGCGCGGCGTGCCGAGTTCGAGCTGCATCCACCCGGCGCGGCGGTCGCGCCTGGTCGAGTAATAGCCGAGCTTCATGCGGTCGAGCTCGTCCCACGGCAGCGACATGCGCCATAGCCCCGACGACCGCAATTCGCTCTCGGTCATCTCGATGCGGGTGCCGTGCCGCACGAAGGTGCGCAGGGCGAAGACCCCGAAGATCGCGGCGAACCCGCCGATCGCGACCCCGCCGAACATATCGACCGGCATCGTCACTAGAATGAGACTGCTCGGAACCAGCCCGGCGGCGGCACGCAGGTAATCGCCGGTCATCGCCGAACTCGGATAGGCGTGGCGGGTGACGAGCGTCGCGTCGTCGTCGAAATCGTCGACCGGGGTCATCGTCACGGCAATAGCTCGTCGACGGAGGCCCAGCGCGCGGCGGGATGCCGTTCGATCAGGGGCCGTAGCTCGCGCAGGAACGCGGCGCAGGCATCGTCCATGACCAGATGATGCGTCAGGATACCGGTCATGGACGATGCCCGCGCCGAATCGGGATCGGTGACGCCGCGTCGGCGGGCGCCCAGTCCGGCGACGATGCCGCCGAGCGCCGCCGCCTCGCCGATAAAGCCGCGACCGCCATGCCACGCGACCAGGTCGACCTCGACGTCGAGCGGCGCGATCCCATGGGTGGGCGACCTGCGCTGCGGCCGCGCCATCACCGACAACGCGACAATCCCGCTTGCCGTGAGGAGCGGCAGGAACTCGTCGGCGAAGCGGTTCCACGGCGGCACCAATACCGGCAGCGCGCGAGTACCGAACAGCGCCGCCAGCCGCCGCCTGCCGGCGGCCAGATCGGCGGCGACCTCGCCGTGCGGTCGCCCGGCGGGAAACTCGCTTTTCTTGCCGACGGAGGCGTGATTGGCGTGGCGCCAGCCGTGCTGCAAGACGGCGATCTGCGGCATCGTCGCCAATGCCGCGGCGAGGCCGGGTTCGGCGTCGGCGGGAATCACCGCCAGCGCCAGCGGCGCGTCGCCGGCGAGCGACAGCAACCGATCGAGACATGGAGTCGTCGCCACCGCGTCGTCGTCGCGCCACCACAAACCCGCCACCCGCCCGGCCGAATGCCACCGGTCGAGCTCGTCGACCAGATCGGGCCATCCGGCGGTGATCGCCGCGTCGCCGCACGACACAGTCGTCATGACCCGATCATACCTCGCCATGCCGCGCGACCAAACCCTCGGCGCGATAATCCCCGCCGGCGATCATGCATGCGACCACCCGCGCCGAGCGGGCCGCGCCGCCGATATCAATCGCGACCGTCGCCGGCGCGGTCGCCGCGGCGCGCTCGATGGCTCTAGCGAGGGTCTTGGGCGACAATTCGTCCTCGCGCACCACCTGGACCGCGCCGCGCGCGGCTAGGCACTCGGCGCGTACCAGCTGCTCCGTCTCGTGCTCGGCGGCGAACGGCACCACCACCGCCGGTGCCCTTGCGGCGAGGATATCGAGCGCGGTGTTGTAGCCGAGCTGGCTTACCGAAACGCGACAATGCCGCAACAAATCCGTGAAATCCGACCGGAACCGCTCGACCATCACCCCGGCCGGCGCCGCTTCGCGCAGCCGCGCGTAATCGGCGTCGGGCAGATTGGTGCCGGCGAGCAGCCGCCACGACATGTCGGCGAGGCAGCCGCGCCGCCGCGCGGCGAGCGCCGCCGCCATCAGCGCGCCCCCGGCGATGCCGCCGCCGGCCGAGACGACGATCTCGCCGGTGGGGATCCCCGGCGGCGTGCCCGCTGCCGCGTCCGACGCGGGCTGATGGGTCACGTACCCGGTATAGATCAGCCAGTCGGCGATCTCCGCGGCGGCCGGGAAGCTCGCCTCGAACGGGATCAGGGCGGGATCGCCATGCACCAGCACCGCGTCGAAATCCGCGCGCACGCGGGCGACGATGTCGCGATGCCGCGCCGGGTCGTCGCGCATCACGATCACGTCGCGCACCGAGCACAACAGGCGCGGGCGGGGCCGCGAATCGCGCACCGCCGCGATCAGCGGGTCGAGCTCGAAGCGAAACGCGCGGCGCGCGAACGGGAAGCCCTCGATCACCACCGCGTCGGGCCGCGTCTTGGCGAAGATCGCGAGCAATATCGCGCGCCGCCGCTCGCGCAGGCGATCGTCGATCGGATTGTCGCAAGCGTCGACCAGCTCGAACCGCGCGTCGCGCGCCCGCACCGGCGGCAATTGCACCAATTCCACGTTCGGCGCGACCGCCAATGCCGGCAGCGGCGGGCCGCCGCAGATCAGGGTCACCGCCTGCCCGTCGCGCGCCAAGGCCTCGGCGACGCGCAACGAGCGCTGCACATGCCCGATCCCGAGCAGGTGCTGGACATAGAACAGGACCGACCCAGTCATCGCATCGGCAAGGCCAGGTTCAGGCGGTCGATCGACGCGCGGCCGTCGCGGTCGACGCGGAACAGATGCGCCGCCGACCAGCTCAACCGGTCCGGCGGCTTGCCGCGCATGTCCCACCCGGCGGCGCGCGCGTAGATCGCGCGGATCACCCCCTTGTGGGTGATCGCCGCGGTCGCGCGGCCGGAGCGGCCGATCTCGGCCAGCAGCGGGGCGACCCGGCTCTGCACGTCGCGCGGGCTCTCCCCGGTGGGCGGGCGGAAATCGAGGCCCTCGCTCTCGGCCGCCGCCATCGTCGCGCCGAGCTCGGCGCGCAATTCGGCAAGGCGCGCCCCTTCCCACTCGCCCCATTCCATCTCGGTCAACAGCGGCTCGATCTCGAATTCGGCGATGCCGAGCAGACGCGCGGTCTCGACCGCACGGCGCAGCGGGCTCGACAATACGCGAAACCCGTCGAGCTCGGCCGGCAGACGCCAGCTCGGCGCGGCCGCGATGTCGAGCGGCGGATCGGCGCGGCCTTGCAGCCGGCCTTGCGCGTTCCACGCGGTCGGGGCATGGCGGATCAGCGCCAGCACGGTCATGCCGCGCGCGCCCGGCCGAGCGCCGCGATCACTTCGCCGAGATGCGACGCGGCATTTGCCAGATCGTGTCGGCGACGGGTGTCGCGCAATGCCGCCGCGCCCATATGCCGGCGGCAGGCGGCATCGAGCAGCAGACGCCGCACCGCGGCTGCGAAGGCGGCTTCGTCGCCGGGCGGGACCAGCACCCCGGTCGCCCCGGCGGTAACGATTTCGCCGACCCCGCCGCTGTCGCCGGCGACCACCGGCACGCCGCTGGCCTGGGCTTCGAGCAGGGCCATGCCAAACGCCTCGTTGATCGCCGGCCACACGCACAGATCGGCTCGCGCCAGGTGTGCGGCGATCGCGGCGGCGTCGAGCGCGCCACGCCAGCGGATTCGCCCCCCAAGCACGGCGAACGCGGCCTCGACCTCCGCTCGCGCCGGGCCGTCGCCGATCACGTCGAGCGCCCACGGCAGATCCAGCAGCCGGGTCAGGGCCGCGGCGAGCAACCGGTACGAGGCGAGCTTGTCGCCGTGCCGCATCATCGCCACCACGATCAGGCGCGGCGCCTCACCAGGGTTAGATCGGGCCGGCGCATAGGCGCTTGTGTCGAGGAATGGCGCCAGCGCGATCCAGCGATTGGGGTGGACCAGCAACGGCAACACGCCGTCGCGGTCGGCGGAATTGAGCCCGATCACCGCATCGGCGTGGCGCAGCGCGCGCTCGACCGCGCGGTGGCCCTCGGCCCACCCGCCGCCGGCCCGCTTCGCCGCGAACGACGCCTCGGCGACGACGTAGGGGATGCCGAGCGTGGCGCTGACCGCGGGACCGAGCCAGTCGGGTGCCTTGTAATAGAGGTGATAGGTGAACCACAAATCGGGCGCGGTCTCCGGCCATCGCCGCCAGCGCGACAATAGCCGCTCGGCGGTTCGCCCCCCGCGCGCGGCGAGGCGGGCCTGTCGGCTTGGGTCGCCGGCCCCGTCATAACTGCGCAGCCGCGACGCCAGGACCGGAATGTGCCCGGCCTGCCGCAATGCCGCGACGAAAAGCCGGGCGACCCTGCGGTCGCCCGAGGGAACCGGATGATCGGGCGGCTTCAGCGGCGCGTAGAAGGCAATGCGGACCATCACCCCACGGGCGCGAGCAAAGGCTGCGGCGCGGCATCGAGCATGTCTTTAGTCTCGGCCGATGCCCGCGAGGCCGGGAGCCCGAAACGGGCGGCCAATATCGCGATACCGGCGTCGATATCGAATTCGTTTCTGACCCTGGCCTCACCGGCGGCGCCGAGCCTGGCGCGCAGTGTCGGGTCGGCGATCAGCCGGGCGAGCGCGGCGGTCAATGCCGCGCCGTCGCTCGGCGGGAGCAGGAGTCCGGTGGTGCCGTCCTCGATCAATTCGGGGATGCCCGAGAGGTCGGTCGCGACGCAGGCGAGGCCCTGGCTCTGCGCCTCGATCAAGACGTTCGGCAGACCGTCGCGATCGCCGTCCCTCGCCACCTTGGCGGCGAGCACGAACAGATCGGCCTCGCGATAGGCGGCCAGCACGTCGGGCTGTGGCCGCGCGCCGCGCCACTCGATCCGATCGGACAGGCCGAGTCGAGCCGCCTGTTGCTTAAGGCGACCGGCCAATTCGCCGCCGCCGATATGGACGAAGCGCCAGTGCAGCCCGGCCGGCAGCCGCGCGAGCGCGGCGAGCAGATCGCCATAGCCCTTTTTCTCGACCGCGCGGCCGACCGACAGGATCGTGACCGGGCGGGCGGGATCGCCGCCGTCACCGCCCTGATGCCGGCGCGGCGCGGGCGGAAACCGGTCGAGCGCCAGCCCGTGATAGCACAGACTCACCGCCGCCGGGCTTTCCGCCACCGCGGCGAGATGATCGCGGCCCGCCTCGGTACAGGTCACCGCCCAGCGCGACGAGGCGAGCTTTTCGCGCTTTTCCCAGTCAGGGATCGTCCAGATGTCCTTGGCGTGGGCGGAGACGGTCCACTCGATCCCGCGCATTGCCGCCGCGTAGCGTGCGACCGAGGCCGGCGTGTGCAGGAAATGCGCGTGCAAATGGCGGACTTCCAGCGGCAGTTCCGCCGCCAACACCAAGGCCTGGCCGAACCGGCGGACGCGGTTCGGGGGCGGATCGCGCCGCAGATCGGCGAGCCAGAGCCGCCCCGCCGCCCGATACCCGGGCAAGGCGCGAGCGTGCCGCCAACCGCGCCACACCCGCGACGGTTCCTGGTAGAGGTATTCTGGCAGGTACAGCAGCGCTGCCCGGATCAGCCGGTGGACTGGATGGATCGCGCGGTCGGTCGGCTGCCGCAACGACACAATCAATATGTCGAGGCCGCGTTGTTCGAGCGCCGCGATCTCTTGCGCGATAAAGGTTTCCGACAGCCGCGGATAGCCCTTCAGCACGAAGGCGACCGGGTTGGGCGCGACTCGAGCGGCCAGATGTAACGGCGGTGTCGGCAGGGTCATGCGTTGCGCCGCCCGCCGGCGCGAAAGCGGCCGGTCCGGTCGAAGCCGAGCCACTTGGCGGCGAGCCGGTCGACATTGACCATGCCGTCGAGCAATCCGGGCACGACCACGTCCGACGGCCGCTTCTGCTGGGGCAGATGCAGCAGCGCCGCGACCATCTTGCCGGGGTCATGGTCCTGGTCGTCGGCCAGCATCGATACTAGCCCCAATTCGGCGGCGCGCCGGGCGCGGATGAACTGCTCGAGGCGCGGCTCGGTGCGCGGTACGATCAACGCCGGCTTGTCGAACGATAAGATTTCGCAAAACGTGTTGTAGCCGCCCATCGCGACGACGCCACTGGCGCGCTTCATCAGGGTTTCCAGCCTGGTATCGAAGGTGATCGCCCGCACCTTGGGTAGCCGCGACGCCCGCGCGCTAAACGCCGCTTGGCGGTCGGGCAGCATGAACGGGCCAAACACAACCAAGGCCGGACGCAACCCGCCGGGGTCGTTCTCGTAGGCAGCCAGGACCCAATCGATCAGCCCGTCGCCGTCACCCCCGCCCCCGGCGGTGACCAGGATGAAATCGTCGTCGACGAGGCCGCTGGTGTCGGTGTTAGGGGGTTGATCGGGGGCGTGGCGCCGCAGATACCCGGTATAGACCATGCGTCGCCGCACGCTCGCCGGCAGTTCGAGCCCCGCCAGGGGATCGCAAATCTGCGGCAGCCCGTAGACCCAGATCTCGTCGTAGTAGTCGCTCAGCGCCGGGATCACGTTCTTGCGCTCCCACTCGGTTTCGAGCGCCAGCGGGTCGTCCATCACATCGCGTAACCCCAAAATCAGCGGCGTGCCGCGCTCGCGCAACAAATCGAGGGTCGGGCGCACCTCGCCGCGCAGGCCCAGCGGCTCCTTGTCGACGATCAGGATATCGGGGTCGAAGATGTCGGCGGTGTGGCGGATGATCGAGGACCGCATCGCCAGGGTTTCCTCGATATCGATATGCAGGTTGAGCGAGACGTATTCGCCGTTGCGCAGCTTGATGACGCCTGGGACTCGCACAAAATCAACACGCGAGCGAAAATCGAAGCTGCCGATGATGGGCGATCCCGATAGGATCAGCACCGAAAGCGAGGAATACGCATCGACCAGGGAATGAGCAATCGCTCGGCACCGGCGGAGATGGCCGAGACCGAACGTGTCATGGCTGTAGATCAGCGCCCGTTTGTGGTCGCGGCGGCCGGCCACGCAGCGCCTCCCTTTGCTTTGGCCGGGCGCACTAATACATCAGCTAGCGGGACGGGCGAAATGCTCTTTTTTGTAGCGGTTCGGCGGTGAAGGGGATGGTGGCCGTCGTCGCGCCGGCCGAAGCGGCGCCGCGGCCGCGCTGGCTGCCCCGGATCGGGCTGCGATTGCGCGATCATCCGGCGGGAGAGCGGCCGCCGCAACGCGACGACGGCGAGCTCGAGCCGACGATCTATCGCTACATCCTAAAATATAGCAAGCGCCAGCAGCTGTTGCTGTTGGCGCTGACCCTGGCCTCGTTCCCGTTTCTCTATTATTCGCTCGACCTGCCCAAGACAATCGTCAACCGCGCGATTCACGGCGAGACGTTTCCACAGCGGTTCTTGGGGATCGATTTCACTCAGATCCCGTATCTGATGATCCTGTGCGCGCTGTTTCTGATCCTGGTGCTGATCAACGGCGGTTTCAAATATTGCATCAATACGTTCAAGGGACAGCTCGGCGAGCGGATGCTGCGGCGCTTTCGCTATTCGCTCTATGTGCGATTGCTGCGCTTTCCGATGAACTATTTCCACAAGACGTCGTCGGCCCAGATCATCCCGATGATCACGGTCGAGTGCGAGTCGCTGGGCGGGTTTATCGGCGATGCGTTCGTCTTGCCGCTGTTCCAGGGCGGCCAGCTGCTGACGATCATCTTTTTCATGTTCATGCAGGACGCGATGCTCGGCCTGGCCGCGATCGCGCTGTACCCGATCCAGGGCTACATCATCCCGAGATTGCAGCGCAAGGTGAACGCGCTGGGCAAGCGCCGGGTGCGCACCGTGCGCCAGGTCGCCGACCGAGTGCAGGAAGCGGCCGCCGGCATCACCGAGATCCAGGCCAACGACACGGTCAAACTGCAACTGACCGATTTCGCCCACATCCTGGGGGTGATCTACGACATCCGGTTCGAGATCTACCGGCGCAAGTTCTTCGTCAAATTCCTCAACAATCTGATCGGCCAGCTGACGCCGTTCTTTTTCTATTCGATCGGCGGTTATTTGGTGATCAGCGGCAACCTGTCGTTCGGCGCGCTGGTCGCGGTATTGGCCGCCTACAAGGATTTGGCCTCGCCGTGGAAGGAATTGCTCGACTTTTACCAGAACAAGGAAAATACCCGGATTACCTATGAGCAGATCATCGAGCAATTCCAGCCCTCGGGCATGGTCGACGCGGGCCTGTTGCTCGACGAACCCGACACGGTCAAGCCGTTCACCGGCGAATTGTCGGTCGCCAATGTCTCGCTCGCCGAGGACGACAAGAGTCGGGTGGTCGACGCGGTAAGCTTTACCCTCCCACTCGACCAGCATGTCGCGGTGATCGGCCAGGGCGGCAGCGGCAAGGCCGAGCTCGCCCTGCTGCTGGCGCGGCTGGTCCAGCCGACCAGTGGCCGGATCTCGATCGGCGGCGTCGGCCTGGCCGATCTGCCGGTGGCGGTGATCGGCAGGCGGATCGGCTATGTCAGCTCGACCCCGTACCTGTTCACCGGCACGTTGCGCGACAATCTGATGCTGGGGCTGCGCCACGTGCCGCTGCGGCCCCCCGAGTACGACGACGCGACCGCGCGGCGCCGGCTGCGCCAGCTCGACGAGGCGCGACGCTCTGGCAATATCGACTTCGACCTGCATGCCGACTGGATCGACTACAAGAGCGCCGGGGTCGATGACGAAGCCGGCCTGGTATTGCGCATCACCGAGGTATTGGCGCGGCTCGATTTCGAGGAGGATATATACGGGTTCGGCTTGCGCGGGCGGCTCGACCCCGACGGGCAGCCCGAATTGGCGGCGAAGATGCTCGAGGCGCGCGCGGCGTTGTCGCGGCGGCTGGTCGCCGACGGGATCACCAACCTGGTCGAGACCTACGATCCCGCGCGGTTCAATCTGAACGCGACCGTCGCCGAGAACCTGCTCTTTGGCACCCCGATCGGGCCGGCCTTCGAGCTCGACGCGCTCGCCGACAATAATTACGTGCTCGAAGTGCTCGACAAGGTCGGCTTGACCGACGACCTGATCGAGGCTGGCCGCGGCGTCGCGGCGACGATGGTCGAGCTGTTCGCCGATCTGCCGCCGGACCACGAATTCTTCGAGCAGTTCAGCTTTATCAGCGCCAACGACATTCCCGAATTCATCGCCATTCTCGGCGCGATCGACGGCAATGACCTCGCCGCGCTGTCCAAGGAGCAGCGTCAGAAATTGCTGTCATTGCCGTTCAAGCTGATCGCCGCGCGGCATCGGCTCGACGTGCTCGACGAGCCGATGCAGCAGCGCCTGCTCGAAGCGCGGCGGGTGTTCCGCGAGCAATTGCCGGAATCGGCGCGCGACCAGATCGCGTTTTTCGACCCCGAGCATTACAACGCCGCGGCCTCGCTGCAGGACAACATCCTGTTCGGCAAGATCGCCTATGGCGAGGCCGACGCGGTCGCGCGCATCCCGCAGGTGCTGGCCGAGGTGCTCGACGCGCTGTCGTTGCGCCCGGCGGTGATCAGCGTCGGCCTCGACTACCATGTCGGCACCGCCGGGGCGCGCCTGTCGCCGGCGCAGCGCCAGCGGGCGGCGATCGCGCGCGCGGTGCTAAAGCGGCCCGATTTGTTGATCCTCAGCGAGGCGACCTCGGCGCTCGACGGACAGGCACAGGCCACCGTGACGCGGGGGTTGCGCGAGGAAATGGCCGGGCGCGGGCTGATCTGGGTGTTGCACCGCGCCAGCCTGGCGCGGAATTTCGATCGGGTGCTGGTGATGAGCGGCGGCAAATTGCAGGAACAGGGCCGCTTCGCCGAATTGGACCGCAAGGATTCGCTGACCACCTTGTTGATGGCGGCGGAATAATCGGGTGCGAATGCGCCGCGCGTGTAGGGAGGGGAGGAAAACTTGAGCCTGCAGCAGGAATTCGAGCTGCTTCGCCGGGTGCCGTTCTTCGCGGAGATTGAGCCGGCCAAGCTCAAACTGCTCGCCTTCATGAGCGAGCGGGTCGGCTTCGACGACCAGAAGAGCGTGGTCCGGCAAGGCGATCCCGCCGACGCCGCCTATTTGATCATCGACGGCGAGGCCGAAGTCGTACTCGAGGGCGCGGCCGGCCCGATCACCGTCGCCACATTGCACGTCAACGAGATTTTCGGCGAGATCGCGATCCTGTGCAACGCGCCGCGCAACGCCACGGTGCGTGCGAAGGGCAGGCTGGTGACCCTCCGCATCGCCAAGGACCCGTTCATGCGCATGGTGCGCGAATTTCCCAACATGGCGGTGTCGATCATGCAGGAACTGGCGCACCGGCTCGAAGCCACCAACAACCAGCTCCGCTCGGTCACCACCGAGGTGCGCCGCCTGCGCGAAGCCGCCCCGGCGCATTAGGTCAGACCCCGGGTGAGCCGGCTCGACAGCTTTATCCGCCGGCTCGAGGCGCAGCGCGCCTGTCTCGATCGGGCCGCGATATTGATCCGCGACCTGGATGGGGCGGTGCTGGAGCTCGGGCTCGGCAACGGCCGCACCTACGATCACCTGCGCGAATTGTTTCCGCGGCGGGCGATCTATGTCTGCGAGCGCCGGGTCGCCGCGCATCCCGATTGCGTGCCGCCCCACGACCGCCTGCTGCTCGGCGACATGCGCGAGACCCTGCCGGGGGCGGTCGCCACCCTGGGGGGCCGGGTCGCGCTCGCCCATTTCGACGCCGGCACCGGCGACCAGGCGGGCAACCGCGCGCTGGCGGCCGAATTGCGGCCGCTGATCCTGCCGCTGTTATGCGTGGGCGGGGTGCTGGTCAGCGACCCGGTGTTGGATGGTCCCGAATTCGAGACCCTGAAGCTGCCGGATGGCGTCGCTCCCGGCCGCTATCACCTGTACCGACGGCTCTCCCCGTCGTTTTCCCGTGAAACGGGAAGAGGGGTGGGGTGAGACCCCACCGCGCCCGCCTCAACCCGCCTTGATCTGGCCCAGATAGGCCTGACGGATCATTTCGTTCTCGCGCAGTTCGGCGGCCGGGCCGCTGAGCACGACCTGGCCGGTCTGCAATACGTAGGCCCGGTGGGCGATCGACAGGGCCATGTTGGCGTTCTGCTCGACCATGAAGATCGTCGTGCCCTGGCGGTTGATCTCCTGGATGATGTCGAACACCTGCTCGACAAAAACCGGCGACAGGCCCATCGACGGCTCGTCCATGCACAGCAGTTTCGGGCGCGCCATCAACGCGCGGCCGATCGCCACCATCTGCTGCTCGCCGCCCGACAGGGTGCCGGCGAGCTGCTTCAACCGCTCCTTGACCCGCGGAAACAGGGCGAAGACCCGCTCCAGATCGGAATCGTACTCGGGGCCTCGCGCGCGGGTATAGGCGCCCATTTCGAGATTCTCGGATACGCTCATGCGCGGGAACAAGCGGCGCGCTTCCAGTACAGGGGCGATGCCGCGCCGCACCCGCTCGGCGGTGCCGATGCCGGCCAATGACTTCCCCTGGTACAAAATCTCGCCCCGGCTCGGCACGACGATCCCCATGATCGCCTTCATCGTCGTGGATTTGCCCGACGCGTTGCCGCCCAGCAGGCACACGATCTCGCCCGCCTCGATCGAGTAATCGACCGATTTCAACACGTGCAGATCGCCGTAATGGGTGTCGACCGCCCTGAACTCCAACAAGGGGAACCGCGGGGTGTCAGGCAAAGGCGGCGCTCCGCCCGAGATAGGCGCGGATTACCTTTTCGTCGTGCCGCACCAATTCGGGCGGACCCTCGGCGATCTTCTCGCCGTGGTCGAGCACGATGACCCGCTCGGCCAGGTCGACGACGATTTCGAGCTTATGCTCGATCAACAGGATCGACAGGCCGAGCCGGTTGAGGCCCTTGATCTGCCCGGCCAGTTCCAACGTCTCGGCTGGGTTCATGCCGGCGGTCGGCTCGTCGAGCAACAGGAGTTTCGGCTGCGACGCCAGGGCGCGGGCGATCTCGACCCGGCGGCGATTGGCGTAGCTGAGGCTCGACACCACATGGTCGACCCGCGGCAATAGCCGATTACCGAAAACCGCCAGGATTTCGAGCGCGCGCCGACGCGCCGCCGCTTCCTCGCGCCGGGTCATCGGCAGCCGCAACAACGCCCCGGCCGCGCCGGTCCGCAATCGCGCGTGCATCCCGATCATCACGTTTTCGAGCACGGTCAGGCTCGGAAACAGGCGCAGATTCTGAAACGTCCGGGCGATGCCGCGTTCGAGCACGCGGTGTGGCGGCAGATCGGTGACATCCTCGCCGGCAAAGCGCACCGCGCCGCCCTGAGCCGGCACCAGGCTGGTGATCGCGTTGAACAGGGTCGACTTGCCCGAGCCGTTGGGGCCGATCACCGCGACGACCGAATGTGCCGGCACGCTCAGCGACACCGAATGCAGCGCGACCAGCCCGCCGAAGCGCACGGTCAGGTCGGCGATGTCGAGCAGCGGCTCTTTTCCTCCGCCGTCGAGCGCGCCTATGCCCGTGAGCTTGTCGAGCCCCTCCGAGCCGCCGGCGGTATCGCCGGCATGGGCGGTCTGCTCGGCGAGGGTCAGCCCCGCTACCCGCCGCGCCGCCGGGATCAGCCCGTCGCGGCGGTACAGCATCATCGTGACCAGGATGATCCCGAAGATCAGCTCCATCGACGGGGCCAATTCGACCCGCTGCAGCCAGCCGATCTCGGCTACCCGGCCGAGCGCGTGCAGCCATCGCGACAAATCCGGCAACAGCCAGCTTTGCAATAATTGCAAACTCAGCGCGCCGACCACGACGCCCCAGACGCTGCCGATCCCGCCGAACACCACCATCACCAAAATCATCACCGACACCGGAAACCCGAACATCTCGGGCGTCGCGGTCTGCAATTTGGCCACGTAAAGGGTGCCGGTCGCGCCGGCGAAGGCGGCGCCGATGGCAAAGGCGAGCAATTTGAGGTGGACCCGGTTGATGCCCATCGCCGCGGCGGCGATCTCGTCCTCGCGGATCGCCATCCAGGCGCGCCCGATCCGCGAGAATGTGAGCCGCGTGCTGGTCACGATCAGCGCCGCGACCAGGCCGAGCGCGACGTAGTAGTATGGCCACGCGTCGACGCCGAAACTCCAGCCGAACAATTGCGGCGCCGCGACGCCGTTGAGCCCCATCGCGCCGTTGGTCACGCTCGGGGTGTTGCGCGCGACGATCGGCACGATCTCGCCGAACCCCAGGGTCACGATCGCCAGATAATCGCCCTTGAGCCGCAGGGTCGGCGCGCCGAACAATACCCCGAAAAACGCCGCGATCGCGGCCGATACCGGCAGCATCAGCCAGAACGACACGGTAAAGCGCACGACATCGCCGGGATCGTGCGCGACCAGCCCGAGCCACTCGAACGGCTCCCAGAACCCGCTCCATGCCGGGGTCAGTTGCGCCGAGGCGGCGGCGCCGTAGGCGTAGGCGCCGATCGCGAAAAACGCGGCATAGCCGAGGTCGAGCAAGCCGGCGAGCCCGACGACGATGTTGAGCCCCAGCGCCAGCGCGGCGAAGGCC
>ORMF012085628.1_pt1 | contig 31711 bp, 37 predicted proteins | sample 1779871 | NCBI WGS metagenome assembly ORMF01 (sample SAMEA104232316, study PRJEB22302) | groundwater metagenome | biome: forest; feature: aquifer; material: groundwater | place: USA | collected 2011-08-07 | depth 5.4 m | reverse complement strand
CGTTACGTGGTAACGGAAAAAGGCCGAAGGATCATCACCGCGCTGTTGGCCGCGCGTCAGGCAAGTACAGAGAAACTCACGGCAATGGCGGCTTAGAAATTTGCGCAGCCGGAGGAAACTTTCACGTATAGCAATGCAAAGGACGCAAAAAGGAATCGGATACAAGGGGCGGGTTTAAAACCCGCCCTTACCAACCATCCGAACCCTTCGTGTCCTTCGTGCCTTCGTGGTGAGTCCGTAAGGTAACAACCCAATATGCTGGAAGACAACCCATCATTCTTAGACCCGAAACCGCCCCACTGGGCGGCCAATGGCCTCGCCTACCTGGTCATTCTTGTGGTTGTGCTGGCGACTGTCGCCGCGGTGGCCGTGCAGGTGCCGGAAACGGTTTCAAGTCCCTTTGTCTTGGTGCCCATGCGCGGCGTTGACCCGGTGCGCGCGTCGCGCAGCGGCACCGTGGCGAAGGTCTATGCCGCCGAGGGGCAAGAAGTGAGCAAGGGCGCGCCGCTTTTTCTGCTCCACTCCGTTCCCATAGGCGACCGCTCTGCCGAGCTGCAAGCGCTCAATGCCCAAATCGGCGGCGCCAACGAAGGTTTATCCAACGCCAGGAAGGAGTATGAGAGCCAAACGCGCGCCGACGCCGGGGAGGGCAGGAAACTGGAGGAGCGCGTCTTGTCCCTCGCCCGGACCATCGAGCTCAAGAAGAAGGAGTTATCGTTAACGGAAGAAATCCTCAAAAAATACCAGACGGGTTATGAGAGAGACCTTATCCCGTGGATCGAGTACGCCGAGCGGCAAAGCGATACGAGCCGCGTTGCCGCGGAATTGGAAGGTCTTGAGAAGGAGCGCAGGGAGAGCCGCGCAGCGCTGGAGAAGCTACGCCACGACGTGGAAGCACGCAGCATGAAGTACCGCGAGCAGGAACGGCGGCAAAGAGAGGAGACAGCGAAAAGCCAGATCCGCACGGCGATTCTCCATAAGGAGTTACAGAACAGCCAGGGCAATCAACTGTCCGTTCTCGCGCCATGCTCGGGTACCATCCTTAGACTTCAGATCAAAGCAGCAGACGCGTTTGTCAACGAAGGCGACCTGCTCTCGGAACTGGCCTGCGCCGGAGAGAAGCTGCAGGCTGACCTCATCGTGCCGCAATCCGGGACCGCGCGTGTCCGTCCCGGTCAAGGCATCAAGCTCCTTTACGACGCTTTCCCCTACGGCCGTTACGGTGTGCGCTTCGGCACCGTTCGTTGGGTGAGCCCTGCCAATCTCGGTTCGGAGAATAACGCGGGCTTTCACGCCTTTGCCGACATCGAGGACGAAACGATCACCGTCGATGGCCAGCCTCGGCCGCTTCGCGCGGGTATGCGCGGGACCGCCAAGATCGTTCTCGGCAAGCGGTCCCTTATCACCTATGCCTTCGAGCCCTTGCGCCAGCTCAAAGAGAGCTTTGTCGAGCCGCCGCAAAGACCGGCTAAAGACTAACCAAACATATTTGAAATTGTCGTATGAGTTTTACCGTACAAGACCGGAAGAGAGATGACTCCCGCAAAGGCGCAAAGACGCCAAGTTCGGAGAATTCGGAAAATATTCTTACCTTTGCGCCTTGGCGCCTTGGCGGGATAATTTTTCTTGAACTCGTTGTGTTCAACATTTCTGAGGTAAGAATCGAACCGTCATGACGAGCATGTCTGCGCCGAACGTAGCCGCCGACTTGGCGAGCGCGACGTTGGACGATTTTCATAGCGCCGATGCGCCGATGATCCGCTGCCTTGAGCTTGCGCGGATCGCGGCTCAGACTGACCTGCCGATTCTCATTCTGGGCGAATCCGGCGCCGGCAAGACGCTGCTTGCCCGGGCGATTCACAATACTTCGAATCGAGCCAAGAGTCCTTTCATCGCGTTCAATGCCGCGGCCTTGAGCGAAACGCTATTGGACAGCCAGCTTTTCGGCCACGAAAAGGGCGCCTTTACCGGCGCGCAAAAAGCCGTCAAGGGGAAGTTCGAGCTGGCGGACGGCGGCACTCTGTTTATTGACGAAATCGCCGACATGAGTCCCTCGGCCCAGTCGAAAATCCTGCGCGCGGTCGAGTACGGCGAATTCGAGCGGCTCGGCTCCGAGACCCTGAAAAATGCGGACGTGCGTCTGATATCGGCCACGCATCTGCCGCTGCCTCACCTCATCGGCAACGACCGGTTTCGCAGGGACCTTTTCTATCGCATCAGCGGCATCACCCTGACGGTTCCCGCGCTGAGAGAACGGCCGCGGGATCTGCCGCTCTTGATCGCCGCTGAAATCGCCGTGGCGGGCCGGCGCCAGGGAAAGGCAATTAAAGGTCTGGACGCCAGAGCCTCTGAGCGCCTGATCTCCTATTCCTGGCCCGGCAATCTGCGCGAGCTGAGCCGTGCGATCCATACCGCGGTCGCTCTGACTCGAACGGAAATCATCGCGGCGGAAGCGTTGCTATTGCAGGACTCCTTTGCGCCATCTGACCTCAGCTCTCCGTCCCAAGCCGTCTCAATTATCCCCGTTGCCGGCGTAGCGCGGGACACCCATCACTCATTGCGGGCCGCCGAGCGGCAGCATGTTCAACGGGTTCTCGAACAGGTGGGCGGGAACAAGCGCAAGGCGGCCAGGACCTTAGGCATTTCCCGCTCGACCTTGGACCGCAAGCTCACCTAGCGACAGGCGCTTCACAATAATACTATAGTCTCAAACTAAGACCGGCATGGTCTTGAAATGCGACCATTCAAATCGTGCGCCGGTTCCCTCGCGACGGCCATCTCCAAGAAAATCCTGAGGTTGGAAAGAGTCTAAACTCCGGCACGGGACTTGCGATAAGAGCGAGAACGGAAACAAGAAGCCGGAGAAGAGATGACAGATAGGAAAATTAGCCACCAAGAACCTCGCGCGGCAAAGCCGCAACCGAAGCACCAATCATGATTTCACCACAGAGGCACGGAGTTCGCAGAGTTCGGAATATTTCTTAATCAAGAATTCATTACTCTGCGCCCTCAGCGCCTCCGCGGTGAGTTCTCTTCTGGATCGATACAAACAGAATAACCACTGTAAAATTGGCGCGCGCCCCTAAACGCGCCGATGCTGGGTGAGAAAGGATACATGCGCATGCAAACGACCTTGAGAGAAACAAAATTCAACGGCGATCTCATACAGGGTATCGCTAGAAGCGAACAAACCAAAACGCGAGCAATGCCTTCGCGGACCGTCTCGACGGCGCCGGCTCTGGCCGGTCTCGCGCACTTTATCCATCAGATCAACAACCCTCTCCAGGCGGTTTATGGCGCCGCAGGCCTCATGGATCAAGAGATGCCCAAGACCAACAACCGTGAAGACCCCTTCGTGGACCAGGTGTTCCAGCAGTTAAAGGCGGGGGTTGAGCAATTGGTCTCGCTGGTCAGCTCGCTGGGGTCCCAGGTGGAATGTTTCTGGCTGAGCACCCCTTATTTCAAGTCAGTAAACTTAAATTCCCTCGTCGACGATGTTCTCCAAAGCGAAGCGATGCGCTGTGACGCCGGCGGAATTCGCGTTCGGAAGTTTATTACCCCCAACCTGCCGCCGATCCAGGCGAATGAAAAACTGCTCAAACAGGCGTTGGTCAATCTTCTCAGGAACGCCGTGGAGGCGATGCCGGAAGGCGGAGTCTTGAGCGTCAAAGCCGGCGCGTGTGAACGCTCGGTGTCCTTCGAATTCTCCGACACCGGCGGCGGAATTCCTCCCGACTTGGATGTTTTCCAACCCTTTACCACGTCGAAGCCCGGGGCCCTGGGTCTCGGATTAGCGGTAACGCAACGCATCGTCGAAACCCATCGCGGGACAATCGCCTACAAGAGCCAGCCAGGCAAGGGGACAACCTTTTGTCTCACTTTTCCCTGGGAGCCTGAAGCATCGAAAGTGTCCGTCTAGAGATCAAGGCGGACACCACGGACTTAAAATGGAACCGCGTGGTCTGAGATCAAGATCATTAAATGTGGTTCTTCCGGTTAGTGTGAATCACGCGGAGGCGCGGAGGACGCGGAGTAAATGGTATTTGATAGAAATTACTCCGACAACTCAGTGAACTGTGGTGAATACGCCGTCACAGGAAACCCAGAAGAGCCTTAGATATATCGTCACTGAGTTCACGGGCATGGAATATTGGATCATCAAGCGCTGGACTTGGGCATCCGAGTTGCGCTATGAGCGAGGGAAAAGAAGCGGCGCTTAGCCGCCGGCAGTCGGTAAATCACCGCAGACCGCCTAGAGCTAGTTAACGAGTGTTGTCGAGAACGAACGTGCCAAAAATAAAGACCGAGAAGCGGAGGAAGAAAGCGGGCGGAATTATTTTGCTCGAAGACCTCGCGCCGCGGAAGGAAGTGAAGGGCGGAGCGGGAAAGATCGTCTTCGGCGCAGGCGCGGACCCTTTTTTCAAGGAAGAGGATGAGAAGAAACCGAAGAAAAAATGACGCAGAAAGGGGGTGAGAATCATGAAGAAAAAAGCGCAGAAAAAGGCAAAGGTGGCGATGAAGGATCTTAAGCCAATGAAAGATGTGAAGGGTGGAGCCGAGCCGGTGGGCGGTAGGAAGCCTAAACCGGCTTCGCCCGTTAACGGCTAAAGAGCGGCCTCGGAAAAGCTGACAAGCAATCAGCCGTCAGTTTAGAGACGGTCGTTGACGCTGATCGCCGGGGGCCAAATAGCGACACACCAGAAGGAGGAGTCATGGCCAGAGAAACAGGGAAGACAAAAGACAAGGGGCAAAAGGCGAAGAAGCTCACGGTCAAAAAGCAGTCGATCAAGGACCTGGAGCCAAAGAAGGATAAAGAGATTAAAGGCGGCGTTTATCCGGCGGACAGAAAACGCTTCTAGGACAAACACCCCCACGTAGTGGTAGCCGGAAGAGCGTTCTTCCCGGCTACCACTACGGAAGAAAACGAGGATTTGTGTTGACCGTCTGGAGGGTCGAAGCATGAGCGCCGCGAGCGTAATGCTGGTTGCCATGCCGTGGGAGACGCTGCCGAAGCCGTCCATCCAGCTTGGCATTCTCCGGAGCGTGCTCGAGCGCGCCGCCATCCCGACAGAAGTGCGGTCCTTGAAGCTCGCGTTCATGGAGCATTGTCTGGCCGCCACAGCCGGACGGCCGAAGCCTGAGCAATTCCGGCTTGCCGATTACGAGGCGGTCGCCACCGAACAGTTTGCTTTTGGAGTAGGCGACTGGATTTTTGCCGTCCCGCCATTTTCAAACAGCTCCGAGCCCGATGAACATTACCTCGCGTTCCTGCGCCATAAAGGTTTTGCTGATACCGACATCACCAAGGCGCTGGCGATGCGGGCGTTGGTTCCCAGCTTCCTGGAAAATTGCGTGCAAGAGATCCTGGCCGTGGGCCCCCGGATCGTCGGCTTTACTTCGACGTTTAGCCAAAACGTCGCCTCGCTCGTTCTCGCCAAGCTTCTCAAGACGCGCGCTCCTTCTCTAAAAATCATTCTCGGCGGCGCGAATTGCGAAGGTCCCATGGGCGCGGCCCTGCACCGCGCGTTCCCGTGGGTGGACGTGGTGGTGCGAGGCGAAGCGGAGCGCGTTCTCCCCGAGCTTGTCCGTGACCTGCTGGGCGGCGGCCCGATCAGACCGCAGCCGGGGCTGTGCTATCGTAACGGCGCCCCGTCCGTCGCCGTCGCGCCGGCAACCGAGCTGGTACCGATGGACGAGGTCCCGCCGCCTAATTTCGATGAATACTTCGAGCGCTTGGAAAAGACCAGTTTCTACTCCGAAATATTGCCTGAGGTGCGGCTGCTCTACGAGAGCTCGCGCGGCTGCTGGTGGGGTGCAAAGTCCCACTGCACCTTTTGCGGGCTCAACGGCTCGACCATGGAGTTCCGCAGCAAAAGCCCCGACCGGGTCGTCGAAGAAATTATGTCTTTGGCCAAGCGGTACCGGCGCCTGGACTTTCAGATCGTCGACAATATCTTAGACCGGCACTACTTTACCGACGTTCTGCCCAAGCTGCGGCAGGCCGGCCACAATATCAGCCTGTTTTACGAGACCAAGGCCAACTTAAAGCGCGAAGAGGTTCAATTGCTGAAAGAAGCCGGGGTCGATACCATCCAGCCGGGCCTTGAGACTCTCAGCACGCCCATCCTCAAGCTCATACGCAAGGGCGTTACCGCCTTCCAAAACGTCCGCCTCCTCAAATGGTGCGCGCAATACGGCATCCACGTCTACTGGAATTTGATCTATGGAATCTCCGGCGAGCCGGTGGAGGAGTACGCGCGCATGGCGGAGCTGATTCCCTCGTTGACGCACCTGCAGCCGCCAACGATGGGCTGCATCGTCCTGGATCGCTTCAGTCCCTATCACCAGCGACCGGGCGACTTCGGTCTCGAAATCGTCGGGCCACTCCCCCACTACCGGTTTATCTATCCGGTCGACGAAGCAACCCTGGCCGATCTGGCCTATGCCTTCGAGTACCGCCACGCCGACGGGCGCGACCCGGAGATTTACGTTGAGCCGGTCCGTCGGGCGGTCGAGGTGTGGCACGCCAACCGCGAGACCGCGTTTCGGTCTCTGCGTTACAGGCGGGGGCCGGGTTTTCTGACCGTCAACGATCGGCGGCCTAACCTCGAAACGGCGGATTATTCGTTCGGTGAGTCCGAAGCGCTAATCTACCTGGCTTGCGAGGACGGCGCCACGCCGCGAGACGCACACGCGGCCCTGTGCGCGGCTGGGATGACGGATGTGAGCCTCGATGACGTGGAGGAGTTCCTTGACGAGTTGCTGGCATTGAGGCTCGCCTTCGAGGAGGACGGCCGGTATCTCACGCTGGCGCTACCAGTAAATCTGCCGGAGAAGTTCTAGGATGATCTCAGCGTCGCTACAGACGATAGTAGAGGCTCGACGCGATAGAGCGAGGGCGCCGCTTTCGAAGTCACACCTGGGCGTTGCCGGGCTGATCCCCCACCCCGTCCTCGACTCCCCGCTCATGAAGATGGGTGGGTACGAAATATTCGAAGGAATACCGGGAAAAGGACAGTTCGAACGATTGCAATCGGAAGTTTTGAGGCTGATTGTGAAAGCTTGCCAGAGCGATCTGGCGGTCTCCGAGAGCGGTGGGATTCCGGCCCGGCGGCAACTCAGGACGGCCGGCGGCAAGTTCCAGCGCGCGTTTTACCACGGGCGGCGAACCCTTCGCTTCCTTCGCGAGGTGAGCGGGCTCCCGGTAGAGCCGACCGGCGCCTTCGGAGCCTATCTCTACTACACGCGGCCTGGCGATTATGTCGCCCCTCATCGTGACGGGGAGGGATGTGACCTGGTAGTAATCACCTGTCTCTATGATGCCGCGAGTCCTTCGAGCGATGGCGGAATGCTATGTCTCTATCCGGACCGTCTCTTCGAGAGGATCGACGGAATACGCGCAACCCCGGAGAAGAGAGCAGTCAAGGTTCGAATCGCGCCGGGGCAGACGATGGTGCTCTTCGGCGGGTACGTGGCTCATTCGGTGCTGCCCGTTTGCGAGGGACAACGAAGGATCGTTTCGTCGCTTTGCTACCGGCTGGTGATCCCTCGTCATATCTCGACAAAGCAACCAGCGGGAACCAAGGAAGAGGAAGAGAAGAAGCCCAAGAAAAACTGACCAAGAAAGGAGGTGAAAACAATGAAGAAAAAAGCAGCGAAAAAAACCAAGGTGGCGGTTAAGGATCTTAAGCCGAAGAAAGATGTGAAGGGTGGGGCAGGACCGGTAAACAACCGCAAGCTGACGTAGCCTGGTCCGCAGTTGGGCCTCCCGCAGTTACCGGGCCCGCCGGTGGCGGGCCCTCGGCGACTTTTGCTGGAACGCGCCAGCGGAAAACCATGTTGTGCTGGGCGGAGTTGAAAGCAATCTGAGAATTCTGTCGCGTTACCAGGGGCGATAGTTGAAAGAGCAGGGACAGGGATCGACTTGGAAACCGCGCAACTATCGGCAAGAAAAACCATTGACGCATCATTGAGAGGTGATGCCAAAACCAATAGGAGGGTGTCATGAGCAGAGAAACTGGCAAAGCAAAGAACAAAGGGCAGAAAAGGCTCGCGGTCAAGAAGGTTTCCATCAAGGACTTGCAGCCGAAGAAAGAAATAAAGGCGGGGGCCTCGCCGATAAACGGTGATCGGCTCCGCACGAAATAGCGGCTCCAGTGAGCGACTTGGAAATCGCACAATAATCGGCAAGAAAAACCATTGGCGCATCGTTGAGAGACGATGCTAACACCAACAGGAGGTAGTTATGAGCAGAGAAACCGGCAAGGCGAAGAACAAAGGGCAGAAAAGGCTCGCGGTCAAGAAGGTGGCCATCAAGGACTTGCAGCCGAAGAAAGAAATAAAAGCGGGGGCCGAGCCGATAAACACCAATCGACTCCGCACAAAATAGCTCGTCTAGGGAGCGACTTGGAAACTGCGCAACCATCGGCAAGAAAAACCATCGGCGCATCGTTGAGAGGCGATGCTCAAACCAACAGGAGGGCGTCATGAGCAGAGAAACCGGCAAGGCGAAGAACAAAGGGCAGAAAAGGCTCGCGGTCAAGAAGGTTTCCATCAAGGACTTGCAGCCAAAGAAAGAAATAAAAGCGGGGGCTGAACCGCCAGGCGCCCGAATCCGCACAAAATAGCCAGTCCAGAGGAAAACCCGGAATGGTTGACCGCTCAAGCACGCGCCAATTGGAGCTGAACGGATGAGCGCCGCCAGCATCATGCTGGTTTCGATGCCGTTGGAGGCATTGCCGAAACCGTCCATCCAGTTGGGCATTCTCCAGAGCGTGCTTGAGCGCGCCGCTATTCGGACCGAAGTCCGCTCGCTTAAGCTCGCGTTCATGGAACATTGTCTCGCCGCCACAGCCGGGCGACCGGAGCCTGAGCGGATTCGGCTTGCCGATTACGAGGCGGTCGCCACCGAACAGTTTACTTTTGGAGTGGGCGACTGGATCTTCGCCGTCCCGCCATTTTCAAATCGCTCCGAGCCGGATGAACATTACCTCGCATATCTGCGCAGCAAAGGTTTTACCGAGCTCGACATCGCCAAGGCGCTGGCGATGCGGGCGCAGGTTCCCGGCTTTCTCGAAATTTGTGTAAAGGACATTCTTGCGGCCAGCCCGCGGGTTGTTGGATTTACCTCGACCTTCAGCCAGAACGTTCCATCGCTCGTGCTCGCCAAGCTGCTAAAAACACGCGACCCTTCCCTAAAGATCATTCTCGGTGGAGCCAACTGCGACGGCTCCATGGGCGCCGCGCTGCATCGCGCGTTCCCGTGGGTGGACGTGGTGGTGCGCGGCGAAGCGGAGCGCGTCCTGCCAGAGCTAGTACGAGACCTGCTGGCCGGCGGCCCGATCAGACCGCAGCCGGGCATTTGCTACCGTGACGGCGCCCAGTCCATCGCCGTCGAGCCGGCAACCCAGTTGGTGTCGATGGACGAAGTGCCGCCGCCTAACTTCGATGAATACTTCGAGCGTCTCGAGAAGACGAGTTTCTACGCCGAAATATTGCCTGTGCGGCTGCTCTACGAGAGCTCGCGCGGCTGCTGGTGGGGTGCAAAGTCCCACTGCACGTTTTGCGGGCTCAACCCCTCGACGATGGAGTTTCGCAGTAAAAGCGCCGATCGGGTCGTCGAGGAGATCGCCGCGCTGGCCAATCGGTACCGGCGCCTCGATTTTCAGATCGTAGAGAATATCTTGGACAGGTGTTACTTCAAGGACGTACTACCCAGGCTGCGGCAGGCCGGTTACGATCTCAGTCTCTTTTACGAGACCAAAGCCAATCTCAAGCGCTCGGAAGTTCAGTTGCTCAAAGAAGCCGGCGTCGATTCGATCCAGCCGGGTCTTGAGAGTCTCAGCACGCCCATCCTCAAGCTCATGCGCAAGGGGGTTACCGCTTTTCAAAACGTCCGTCTCCTCAAGTGGTGCGCCCAGTACGGTATCCATGTCTATTGGAATTTGATTTACGGAACCGCCGGCGAGCCCGTGGAAGAATATGCGCGCATGGCAGAGCTGATCCCGTCGCTCACGCACCTGCAGCCGCCGACGATGGGCTGCCTCGTCATGGAGCGGTTCAGTCCCTATCATCAGAGACCGGGCGACTTCGGTCTCGAAATGGTCGGACCACTGCCCCACTACCGGTTTCTCTATCCCGTCGATGAGCCCACCCTGACCGATCTAGCTTATGGGTTTGAGTACAGGTACAGCGATGGCCGCGACCCGGAAATTTACTCCGAACCGGTGCGACGCGCGGTGGAAATCTGGCGCGCCAACCGCGAAGCCGCGTTTCGGTCTCTGCGTTACAGGCGGGGACCGGGGTTTCTAACCATCACCGATCGGCGGCCTAACCTCGAAACGGCGGATTATTCGTTCGGTGAGTCCGAAGCGCTGATTTATCTGGCATGCGAGGACGGCGCGACAGCCGCGCAGGCGTTCGAGGCGGTGCGCGGCGCCGGCACGACCGATGTAAGCGTGGAAGACGTGCAGGAGTTCCTCGAGGATCTGGTGGAATCGCGTCTCGCTTTCGAAGAAGGCGGCCGTTATCTGGCGCTCGCGCTTCCGGTAAACTTGACGGAAAAGTTACCTCTCGCCCTGAGCTGATGAATATGAAGCCCATGATCGACTTGGCCGAGAAGGTCTTGAACGAAGCTCAGAAAAAATGAATTAAAAACAAGGAGGACGGCCATGAGTGAATCCGATTTTAATCCCGACGTCTTCCTCGGCCCCGCCCTAGCCCGCGAGGCGGCTGAGGCCGCGATTCGGAAGTGCTCCGCGCCCTTGAACAGGAAGACAGCGAAAATTTCCGGCTGTTCCGGTGCATGGCGCGGCTGTGGGAAGTTGTCGATCGAGCGGCCCGAGCACGTGGGATCGGCTCCGCACAAAATAGCGGGTCCAGGGCGCGACTTGGAAATCGCACAATAAGCGGCAAGAAAAACCATCGGTGCATCGTTAAGAGGCGATGCTAAAACCAACTGGAGGGAGTTATGAGCAGAGAAACCGGCAACGGGAAGAACAAAGGGCAGAAAAGGCTCGCGGTCAAGAAGGTGGCCATCAAGGACTTGCAGCCGAGGAAAGAAATTAGGGCGGGGGTGTCGCCGATAAACGATAATCGGCTCCGCACAAAATAACCGCTCCGGGCGAAAGCAAGAAACGGGTTACCGGCTTGAGGGAGCCCTTAAATTCGTCAAACAATGAAAGGAGATACGCTATGAAAAAGTCGAAAGGACAAGCGAAGGATAAAACCAAAAAGAAGGTCGCGATCAAGGATCTCCCCGCCAGGCAGGCGCGTGACGAAGCGGTGCGAGGCGGAGCCGACGCAGTTAACGGCAGGAAGATCAGATAACTAAGCTCTAGTACCAGGAGGCAAGCCATGAAAAAAGCGAAAAAACAGACGAAAGAGAAAGGCAAGAAGAAGGTCGCGATCAAGGATCTCCCCGCCAGGCCGGCGCGCGACGAGGCGGTGCGCGGCGGCGCCGATGCAGTTAACAACAGGAAGATCAAATAGCAAACCTAGCGCCACCAGAGTTATGCGCGATGCGATTTATATTGTCGGCCTCGGCCTCCGGGCGCCGGATCATGTCACCCGTGAGACCGAGCGCATCCTGCGGCGCTCCCGCTGCGTATACTACATGCATCCGGATCGCCGCGCGCGCCGCTACCTGCGGGGGCTCTGTCCGAAGGTGGTAAATCTTTTCCACCACTACGGCGAAGGAAAGGATCGGGATGAAATCTATGGGGCCATCGCCGACGAGGTGATCAGCGGAGCGAAGCGCCGGGAGCCGGTCGCCATGGCCATGCCGGGCCACCCGCGTCTCCTGAACACGCCAACCCAGATGGTCCTTGATCGCGCACGGAAGAACGGCGTCGGAGTAAAAATGTTGCCCGGGATATCGTCGTTCGATAGTCTCCTGGTCGATCTCAACTTCGATCCCGTTCTCGGCTTGCAGGCCTATATGGCGGACTCGCTCATTCTCGACCGGATTCGCCTGCGCCCCGACATCCCCTGCCTGATCTGGAACCCGAGCGGATTCGGCTCCGATCGCTTCACGTTTTATCAGGGCCCGGCCGGACGCTTTCGCCGCCTGCGAGAATATCTGCTGAGGTTTTACCCGCGTAACCATAAGGCGATCGTGGCGCGTTGCGCGGTTAATTCCCAGGAAAAGCCACGGCTGCGAAAGATCGCTCTGGCGCATCTCGAGTCGGCCGAGCGCGAGCTGGACGGCATAGGGACGCTTTACATTCCACCGTCGGCGACGAGACGACGACACTGAACCGGAGAAAGTAACTGATTGAATTTCGCAGCGACTACAGCCACGCCAAAAAATGGAAGGAGATACGCTATGAAAAAGGCAAAAAGACAAGCGAAGGATAAAACCAAAAAGAAGATGGCGATCAAGGACCTGCCCGCCAGGCCGGCGCGCGACGAGGCGGTGCGAGGCGGGGCAGATGCAATTAACACTGCCAAGATTAAAAAAACTTAGCGCCGAAAAAGCCAAGGCCCGATCATTATCCGCCGCGCGCAAGCTCGATCTCGGCGGCACTTATCGCGCCTGCGACCCAGGTGAGACCTGGGCGCGCATTGAGCCGCTGCTGCCGGCCTTTGGCATCACGAGGGTCGCCGATGTGACGGGTCTCGACCGGATCGGCATCCCGGTGGCGATGAGCGTCCGTCCCAAAGCACGATCGCTTTCCGTATCGCAGGGAAAGGGCGCCAGCCGTGAGTTGGCTCGAATCTCCGCGGTCATGGAGTCGATCGAGCTGTTTCATGCGGAGCACATGTGTCCGCCAGAGGTAGTTGCGTCCTATTATAACATGCGGCGTCGCCACCCAACGTTGGATCCGCAGACTGTTAAGCCGGGCCTGCGGTGGCGGGCATATCACGCGCGAGCCAAGATCGGCTGGATTCGGGGCCGCGACCTGGCAAGCGGCGAGCCAATATTTCTCCCCCACTCGATATTAAATTTGGACACTACTACCGCAAGTCCCGACGTGGGCTTGTTGGCGGGAAATTCGAACGGTCTCGCCTCGGGTAACGAGCGTTGGGAGGCGATCTGCCACGGGCTGTTTGAAGTTGTCGAGCGCGACTGCGACTGGCGCTGGAGCCAGCTTTCGCCTTTGGCGCGGCAAAAACGGTTGTTGGACAACGATACCATCGACTCGCCGCTGGCGCGCTCGTACCTCGAGCGCTGCGCCAACGCCGGTGTCAGCGTGCGCATCTGGGAGATCACGTCCAACCTCGGCATTCCGGCCTACCGCTGCATCATTCGCGACATCGAGGCGTGGCGGCCGTTGGGCGCTGACTACGGCGCCGGCTGTCATCTCTCCAAGGAGATCGCGCTGTCGCGCGCGATCACCGAAGCGGCGCAGTGCCGCCTCACCGTCATCGCCGGCGCGCGCGACGATATCTTTCCGGTCCACTACGAGCAACAACAAACGCGCTGGACCCTCGACCGGCAACCAATATTAAAACCCGGCAAGCGCGACTACCGCGCGCGCCCTGGGCCGCGATTGGCCGCGACCTTTGAAGGCGACGCTCGCCACACCATCGACCGATTGGCCGGCGCTGGCTACCGGCGCGTCGTCGCGGTGGATCACACGCGAGACGACCTCGGCGTTCCGGTGGTCCACGTCGTTGTGCCCGGTCTCCAGTTCTGCAAGTGATGAGCAGTTTTCGCGGACCATGAGAATGGCAAAAGTTTCACCCGCATGGATCGCGCCGGAAGATATCATCGTCTTTCTCGGCCCCACACTCGCTCGCGAGATGGCCGAGAGTATTCTACCGGCCCGCTACCTTCCTCCCGTAGCCTGCGGCGATATTCTCCGTTGCCTCCGTCTCAAGCCGAAGGTCATCGCCATCATCGATGGAGTGTTCGAGCACCGAGCCTCGGTCTGGCATAAGGAGATCCTGTTTGCGCTGGAGCAGGGAAGCACTGTTTTCGGCGCCAGCAGCATGGGCGCGTTGCGTGCCGCCGAGCTAGGCGTGTTCGGCATGATCGGGGTGGGCCGGATTTTCGAATCCTATCGCGATGGCGTATACACCGATGACGACGAGGTGGCGCTGCTTCACGAAAGCGGCGCCGGAGGCTATCGCGCGCTCTCAGAACCGATGGTGAACATCCGGGCCACGGTGGCGCGCGCGGTCGCTGCGGGAGTCATACTGCCGCGGGTCGGCGAGCTGGTCAACGCATGTGCCAAGGAGAGTTTCTATCAGGAGCGAACCTTCAAGAGCGCGGTGGAGAAGGCCGGCGCTTCGCTGCCGAGCTGCGAGCCGTTGCAGCGCTTGCTCCGATTTGCCGGAAACGGCGGCTTCGTCGATCAGAAAAAACTGGATGCGCTGGAGCTACTGGCGACGCTGGCGCGGCTCGAAGTGCCGCTGGCAGGCGGACGGCGGGCGCGCAGCGGAGCGATACAGACGGCGCTGCTCCAGGCGCTGCTCACCGAGGTGATGTGCGCGCCGCTTGAGCGCGCGCACGAAGGGCTGCCGGCAGAGGAACAGATTGCCGTGAAAGCAAGATCGTTGGGCCCGACCTATCGCCTGCTCTGTGGCCTGGCCCAACTCTTGTCCCTGGGCGACGCCGTTGCCCGGGCCCGGCATATCGTTTCCACCCGCGCAACGGTCAAGCGCGTTTTTCAAGACGATGATTTCGGCCTCGGCGTGCAGGCGAAAGATCCCGCCTGGGCTGAGAGCCATGATCTGGACGATTTTGAGTTCACGGCTTTCGTCCAACGGCTCGCCCGCGTCCAAGCGCTGCTGAACGGGGCAGCCCGGTCTAACGGCGCGCGCCAGGGTTGGCAGAAATATATGTTGGCGCTGCTCCGAATCCACGGCGAGTATGAGCAATTCCACAACGGGCGCGGCGGGCGCCGCGCGGCGCAGGCGCTTCGCGCCCTCGAACGACAAGACGGCGAAAGGTTCCGGCTGTTCCGGCGCATGGCGCGGTTGTGGGAAATCGTCGACCGAGCGGCGCGGGCGCGGGGGATCAGCGCCGATAGATTGCCAGATGAGCTGCAAGATTTCGCCGACGACTTCCGCGAAGAACGGGGTCTGGAGAGCCGCCGGGCAACCTATGCTTGGCTGCGCCGTAACGATCTCGATGCCGCCGGGTTTGACGATCTCATCGCTTTATGGGTGCGGCTGCGCATCTTGATCAACAATGCCCAGACCGACATGCTCGGCGTCGCCGAAGTCGCCGCCGACGTTTGCTGGTTTCACGATGCGCTCCGGCTCAGCGGATTCTACGCTCGCCTCAAACAGACAAGGTTATAGAAAATCCTTAAGCAATCTCACGGCCGTTGGTTTACCTGTTTAGATGGCGGAAGTGATGTCAGTCTTTTTGAAGTCGTTTCCTTTGAATAACAGCGGCTCGCCGCTCGCTTTCGCAAGCGCATACGAGAAGCAGTCACCGTAGTTGAGCCCAGCGGGATGCCGTCCTTTACCGAAATCCGTAAAGGCCTGGCGGGCAATATGGGCCTGTTCTTCGGTCACGGGGTCAATGGTGATACCGGCGCGGCGCAGAAAAGCGTCGAGTTAGCGGCTGCCGCTATTCTCTTGGTTTGCGCTTCGACGACGATCGCGAGCTCGACGAAGGTCGCCGCCGAAACGCGGCATGAATCGGCTTGGGCAATGGCTTGCGCGTATGTCTTCGCGTCGGTCTCATTGAACAGGATCGCGATGATAGCGGATGTGTCGATGATCATCTGGGAAGACCACGCTCGTCGTAGAGCAGGGCTGCATGACCGACGGGCTTTCCTTTGAGGGTGGCGGCGCAACGGCGACCGATCGCGAGAAGGTCTTCTATCGTTGCTTCGGGCTTTCGGGAGCAGCGAATTCGGGCCAGTCGTTCCCGCAACGCTTCCGTAACGGCGCGGGTCATTGTCTCTCCGGTTTCCTGGACGATGGCGTGAGCGAGCCTGTGCGCTTCAGGGTCCTTGATGTTGAGCGGCATTTTTCCTCCTTGGTAGAAATAGTTATGCCTGTCATTATTATGCCTCCGACCCGCGTGTCGGGCAAGACGCAATCATGCTATGGCCGAGGGTGGAACGCGGCGGCCGGAGAGCTTCGGACATGCTTCGCGCCTTTGAACGGCAAAACGGTGAAAAGTTCCGATTGTTGCGGCACATGGCCCGGCTGTGGGAAGTCGTCGACCGAGCGGCCCGGGCGCGGAGGATTGGCGCCGATGGGATGTCGGACGAGCTGCAGGATTTCGCCGACGACTTCCGCGACGAACCGGGCCTGGAGAGCCGCCGGGCGACCTACGCTTGGCTCAGCCGTAACGATCTCGACGTCGCCGGCTTGACAGACAACGATGACTCTCCTATAGCTTCGAGGCAGTTCATGCGGGAAGGATCGGCAAATGATCACCAACCCTTCGACTCGAGCCCGGGGCTTGGCACGATAAATTTTGTCGAATCGGTTCGGTCGAACATTATGACTTCGGAAATTGTTCCTCTCGATTTGCGCGGGCTCCAGGCTGACCGGCAGGTCGATCGGCTCAGAGAGCAGTATCGCACCCTGCGCGGACAGGGCGCCGTTGTACGCGCTCGCGTTAGCGAGCTGCCGGTGCGCCAGTACATCTCGATGCTCGAGCGCGGCTATCGCGTCGCCATTGAAAGGGACGGCGAAGAGATTTTTCTCACGCTTCGGCCCGATGGTTCGACGCCACGGCTGGGACTGCGCGGTGCCCATTCCGTGGCGAGCGGCAAAGACGGCCGGGTTTACACCAATACGACGAAGAATCGGGTCGCCGTCATCGACGGTGCGACCCGGCGGCTGATTCGGCATATTCCAGTCGGCGACGATGCCTCGCATCTGGAGTTATCTCATGACGGGAAACGTTTGTACGTCGCCAACACCGGCTCCAACGACGTGACGATCATCGATACGGCGACGGATCGGGTGGTCGCGACGGTGCCCACCGGCAAACGGCCGCTGCTGCCTTGCGTTGCGCCCGATGGAAATGCGGTTTACCTCCCGAGCGGACCGGATCGGACCGTGACCGTGCTTGGGCCCGAGGGCGAGGTTCGCAAGACCGTTGCGGTCGGCATCGCGCCGCATGATCTCGCGGTGTCGCCGGACGGCCGTTGGGCGTATCAGCCGAATTCAGTCTCGCATACGGTCACGGTGATCGACGCGCGGGATTATTCCGTCGCCGGCGAAGTCAAAGTCGGGCTCGGACCCGGGCATATCGCGTTCGATCCGGAGGGGCGTTGCGCTTACGTCGCGAATACGGTTTCCGACGATGTGACGGTCATCGAAACTCGGAATCATGAAGTGGCGGCGACGATTCCCGCTGGAGCGGGAGCTCACCTTCCCGCCGTGAGCCATGACGGCCGGTACGGTTATGTGGCGAACTTCGCTTCGGACGATTTGACGGTTTGGGACACCAAGACCCTTCGAGTCCTCGGGCAAATCCCCGTCGGCATCTATCCTCATTTCTTCGCCGTCAGTCCGGACGGCAACTGGATTGTCGTTTCCAACACCGGCGAGTCGAGCATCTGCCTGATCGACGCGCACGAGCACGAACCACGAGCACGGCTCTCAGTCGGCGGCGCGCCGGCGCACATTGCATTTAGCCCCGACGGCGAGCTGGCCTTCGTCGGCTGCGAGAGCACCGATGAGGTGGCGGTGATCGATCTGCGGCGCGGTTTGGTTCTTCAGTTGATCAAGGCAGGCGATCCGGCGCATTGAAATGCTGGAGTAATGGAGTATTGGAGTGGTGGAGTAATGGGCTAAACCGCTACTTCGCCAATCCACCCCGCCTTTCTTCCCTTGAAAATTTCTCGTTTTCCGTTCACTTTCATCGGCGAGAGTTGTAACGATGAAAAAGACTCCCGCCCTTGAGCTACGCGACGTTTCCTACGTAGGCGACGGCGGCAAGAAGATTGTTCGCTCGATCGACTGGACGGTTCAACCGGGCGAGCACTGGGCGATTCTCGGCCCCAACGGCTCCGGTAAGACAACGCTGCTGAAACTCGCCTGCGGCTATCTCTGGCCCAACGCCGGCGGAGAAATTTATCGCCGGGGTAAAACGCTCGTTAATCTTCGTGAGCTAAGAAAAAGCATCGGCTGGGTGACGTCTACGTTGGCGGCCGAGATTCCGGCATGGGAACGAGTCATTCGCACGGTGGTCTCCGGAAAATACGCCCAGATCGGACTGCTCGAAGGCTTCGGCGGCAATGCGACGAAGGCGGACTACCGCTTGGCCGAGCGCTTGCTGGAGCAAATGGGTTGCGCTCGATTACGCGATCAGGATTTCGGCACCCTGTCCCAAGGGGAACAGCAAAAAGTTCTGATCGCCCGGGCGCTCATGACGAGACCTTACCTGGTGGTTCTCGACGAGCCTTGCGCCGGCATGGACCCCGGAGCGCGGGAAAATTTTCTTGCGACGCTGCGAAAAGTCGGGGCGCAGAAAACAGTTCCTTCGTTGATCTACGTCACCCATCACGTCGAAGAGATTCTACCCCTATTTCGAAAGACGCTGGTCCTGCGGGAAGGGAAAATCCTCTATGCGGGCGGGACCGATCGTGTCTTACGGCCCCGCGTGCTGGAGGAATTGTACGGCGCGCCGCTCGCGGTCGTGAAAAGGAAGGGACGCTACTGGCCGGTCATACGATAAGGGAGTTCAAGGTTCCGGGTTCAATGTTCAATGTTTTCAGAGCTGTACGACAGTCCTTACCTTGAACCCATTCGCGAAGCTCAGGGCATGCCTTGAACATGGAACCTTGAACTGATTCATGGCTTCCTTACCGCGCCGAAACCGCTGGTGGTCCTTGTCGGTGGCGTCGATTGCGACGTTGATCGTTACCGCCGACAGCGGCCAGATCAGTATCGCGTTGCCGGCGATCATCGCGGAATTCAACGCCGACTTGACCCTGGCCAGTTGGATCGCTCTCGTCCATGCGTTGATCACCGCGTCGCTCTACCTGCCCTGCGGCCGCTTGTCGGATCTCGTCGGGATTGGGAAACTTTTCCTGGCCGGTTTCATATTGTACGCCGCGAGTTCGATCGCAGCAGGGTTCGCCCAGGGAGCCGGATCCTTGCTTTTTTTCCGGGCCATGCAGGCCGGCGGCAGCGCCCTGGTCATGGCCAATAATTTCGCCTTGGTCACCGCTCTGTTCCCGCCGGAAGAGCGCGGCCGGGCGATGGGAATCGCCGGCGGCACGATATCGGCGATGGGTTATACGCTCGGTCCCGTGCTCGGCGGGCTCCTCACCCACGGCTTCGGCTGGCGCTCGAATTTTTTCGTTTCCGCCGCGCTCGCCGTCGCCGGCTTTGGCGCCGCCCGATTTCTCTTGCCGCCGGAAAGTTTTACCGGCTCAACGGCGAAAAAGGAGCCCTTCGATATGGCCGGCGCGCTCACCTTCGCGCTGAGCATTTCTCTACTTCTGTTCGCGCTGATGGTCGTGCAAAAGGGAGCCGAGCAGAAATCCCTGGTCGGCCTTGCCGCCCTCGGCGGTATCGTCGCCCTCGGTTTCTTCTTGTGGTGGGAGAAGCGGCAGAATTTTCCGTTGCTCGACCTGGCATTGTTCCGCATTCCGGCCTTTACCCTCGGCAACACCGCGCGGTGGATCAGCTTTATCGCCATGAGCGTTAACAATCTGCTTATGCCCTTTTTCTTGCAACTGGTCATGGGACTCGATCCTTTGCGCGCGGGCTTGCTCGTGGCGCCGATGCCCTTCGCGATGGCGTTGCTCGCGCCCGTCACCGGCTGGATGTCGGAACGATTTGTGCCCGAGCGCCTATGCGCGCTGGGACTGGCGCTGACCGGCGTTGCATTGGTTTTCCTGAGTTTTCTTTCGGCGGGGGCGAGCGCGCTCGAAGTGGTTTTGGGGTTGGCTTGGCTGGGCTTCGGCATGGGACTCTTCCAGACGCCGAATAACAATTTGTTGATGAGCGCGGTGCCGCGTCAACGTTTGGGCATCGGCTCGTCTGTTCTGTCGATCGTGCGCAGCGTGGGCTACTCCACCGGCGCGGCGCTGGCGGCGGCGATTGTCAGCGGGCGGTTGGTTGCGGTGACCGGTCAAAGTTCATTGCAAGCTTTCGGCGGCCAGGTAGGATCCGAAAGCGGATCTCCGGTTATCGCCGCTTTCCTACAAGGCTATCGGTACGCCTACCTGACGGCGGCAATTCTTTGTTTCGTAGGGGCAGCGGTGAGCGCGGTGCGCGTTTCCGAACGGTAAGTTGGGGTGCTCGACTCAGAGTGTGTGAAAAAATAGCCATTCGCCCTTCGACACGCTCAGGACGAACGGCCGGGGTTTTGAAGTTAGCTGTACATGATCCCGTTCATGGTGAGGCTCTCGAACCATGAACGATTTTTTCACACACTCTCAATGGTCGCCCATGCCGAGCCGGCCGATGAAGGGGAGTTTGAGCGCGGGCTTGTAGAAATCGATACCGAAATTCATGCCGAGCAAGTTGAGTTCAATACCTTCTTCGCGTGCCAGGGTGACGCCCAACAGACCGAACAGTGAAAGTTGGTAGCCGGTGCCGCTGGGCGCGCGGTCGATCAGTGAGCCGTTGATCGGGTAGTCTTTGCCGATTGCGGTTACCGGGAGATCCATCTGCAGTTCCGGCACTTGCCGCCCGACGTGAGCGGTGAAGGTGTTGCTGTTGGGTCCGGGCCAGACCTTATATTCGTTGGGATAAGGATAGGTGCCGACCGCCTCGATGATTTTCGGTATGGCGCGCGCCGCCGCGTCACCGCGCAGCTCCGCGATCAAGACGGGCTCGTTGCCGAACCAACGGCCATCCGGAATCCCCTCGGCTGAAAAGCGCGCGGGCAAGTTACGGTACAAGCGCCAGCCGATCACCTGGTGCACGGTGTAGTCGGGGGCGTTTTCCGGCTTGGTCGCGATCCAGCTATGGACACCGAAAACTCCGCGCCAGTTGAGAGCGCGCGCGGCGTACACCTGCACGACGGCTTCGGGGGTCGTGGCGGCGGGCGGCGCGATGCCGGAGCTGGAGCGGTCCGCAGTGCGAAAGTCCCTGCCCAGTTGGGCCCGCCCGGAAACAACCATTAGTAATGGCAGCCCGACAAGCACGAGCAGCGACAATAGAAAGATCCGCGTCAACTTCCTTCTCCTTAATTGGGATGGATTATAGCCCACGGATCGACGTAACTCTACACACAGGGCTTGCTCGCCGGTAGTGGTTTGGTTTCGTGAGAATTTGTAGGGGCGACCCCCCGTGGTCGCTCGAAAACAGGGCAGGCACGGGGGCCTGCCCCTACATAGGCACGCTGTTGAAATCAGATTGAACCATTACCTGCTCGCCTGGTTGAATGTTTTGACGCTTCGAGTGATGATGCGAGCGTAATGCTTGTTCGAAGATCAAGGAAACCGGTCGGTTGATGGCTCAAGAATTTCGCATCGGCCACGGCTTCGACGCACATCGGCTCCGCCGCGGGCGCAAGCTCGTTTTAGGCGGTGTGCTGATTTCTCACCCCAAAGGGCTTGTGGGCCACTCTGACGCCGATGTCTTGCTGCACGCGCTCATCAACGCGTTGCTCGGCGCGCTGGGGGAGGGGGATATCGGTCAACACTTCCCCGACGCCGACCCGCGTTACAAGGGAATCTCAAGCCTCAAGCTACTTGACGGCGCGCTGCGGCTGATGTGGCGCAAGGGCTATAAGCTCGTCAATGCGGACGTGACGCTGATCGCTCAGGAACCCAAGCTCGCGCCCTATTACAGCGCCATGAGAAAGAAGGTCGCAGTGCATATCAAGGTCCCTGAGCGGCGCGTCAACGTCAAAGCCGCCACTACCGAGAAATTGGGTTGGATAGGTAAGGGCCGAGGCATGGCCGCCACGGCGGTGGTTTTGCTTTGCCGAAAGTGATTCTTAGAAGGTGAAAAGGTTGACAATAATCGATTTCTATATTAATCAAACTCCCTAATCCCAAGTGACGTCTGATCCTCCCAATGCGGCGCCCCAGGCGCGCGAACAAGAGATCGAGAGAGTGGCTCAAGAGCTTGGCCGTCTGATTCAGGGCGCCGACCCTGAGCGACGCGACGATCTCAAGGATTTGGCTTTCGCCCTCATTCGCGAGGAGTTGATCCACGACGCCCCGAGAGATGAGAAGGCACAAGGGTCGGCTCCGGCCCCCTTCAATCCACTGGGAACGGGAGTCTTGATATTTTTCCTAGGCGCTGGTTTATCTTTTGTGTTCGGGCCGGTGGGGTTGGCGCTGATGTTCGGTGGGGTGCTCTTCGTGGTGTGGGGCGCGTTGATCACTTGGTTTAAAGGATCGAAGTAGTTATGGCAGAAGAAAAAGAGAAACGGGGCATTTGGTCGCGCCGAGATTTTTTCACCCGGTTAGGTTGGGGCGGATTCGGTATCTTTGGTTTGGGCACTCTTCTCGCTTTCGTTCGATCCGCGTTCCCGCGAGTTCTTTTTCAACCCCCTTCCACTTTCAAAGCCGGCTTCGTCAATGACTATGCCGTCGGCGAAGTCAGTGAAAAATACAAACAGGACCAGCGGGTATGGATCGTCCGCGAAGAAACCGGGGTCTATGCGGTCTTCGCCAAGTGCACGCATCTCGGCTGCACGCCGCGCTGGTTGCCGGTGGAGAACAAGTTCAAGTGCGCGTGTCACGGCAGTGGCTTCTTTAAATCGGGTCTGCACTTCGAGGGGCCGGCGCCGCGCCCGCTGGACCGCTTCAAGGTGAGCATCGGCGACGACGGCCAACTCATCGTTGATAAGAGCAAAGTTTTCAAGATGGCGCCCAGCGGCGAACCTGACGAGCAGTACCCCGAAAGCATCCTCAAAGCCTAGCGGAAATACTTTATGGATAAGAATCTGTTCGACAAAATCAAGAACGATATCGTCGAGAGCCACGTGTGGAAGGCGATCTTTCGCCACGGCTATGAAGACACGCCGCGCAACCGCGTCCTGATGGTGACGGCCAACGTCTTTCTCCACCTCCATCCGGCCAAAGTTCGGCGCCATGGCGTGCGCATGCGTTTCACCTGGTGCATGGGCGGCCTGACCTTCTTCATGTATCTGGTGACGGTGGTTACGGGAATCTATCTGATGTTTTACTACCGGCCGGTCGCCGAGTACGCCTACGCCGACATGAAATACCTCGAGTTCGACATGCCCTTCGGCATGCTCATGCGCAACATGCATCGTTGGGCGGCGCACACGATGATCGTTTTTGTCTGGATGCATATGTTTCGCGTCTTCCTGACCGGTTCTTACAAGCCGCCGCGGGAATTCAATTGGATCGTGGGCGTACTGCTCTTGGTATTGACGCTGCTCTTGAGCTTTACGGGATATCTATTGCCCTGGGATCAGCTGGCCATCTGGGCGGTCACCGTCGGATCGAACATGGCGCGCGCCACCCCTCTCTTGGGTTACGAAGGACCGTTTGCTGATTTCGTCGGCGCCAACCCGATCTACGACGCCCGCGCGTTCTTGTTCGGCGGCGGTGAAATTGGCCCTCATACTTTGCTGCGGTTCTACATACTCCACTGCATTTTCATACCGATGGTCGCCAGTATCCTGATGGCCGTTCACTTCTGGCGCATCCGGCGCGACGGCTTCTCGGGTCCCTCATTGTAAGGAGATAAAAATTTTAGATTTTAGATTGCCGATTTTAGATTGAATCGAAAAGCGGCCCCGCAGACCAAAATCTAAAATCGCAAATGGTGGGGGAGAGAAAATAAGAAGGATGAAGAGAGATGGCTGAGACAACTCAAGAAAAGAAGAGGGTGGGGCAGATCGACGATAAGGTTCATACCTGGCCGCACCTGGTGCGCCTGGAGTTTCTCGTCGCTCTGTTCGTCCTGATCGCGCTGACTCTCTGGTCGATTACGATCGATGCGCCGTTGGAAGAGCCGGCGAACCCGACCCGCACGCCGAATCCGTCGAAGGCGCCCTGGTACTTTTTGGGGCTCCAGGAGATGCTCGTCTATTTTGATCCTTGGCACGCCGGCGTAGTGCTGCCCAGTCTGATCATCGTCGGCCTAATGGTCATTCCATTTATCGATATCAACCCGAAAGGAAACGGTTATTACTGCTTTAGGGAGAGAAAATACGAGATTCTGACCTTCATCTTTGGGTTTCACATTTTGTGGATCGTGACGATCATTATCGGGACGTTTTTCCGCGGCCCAGGGTGGAACCTTTTTTGGCCTTGGCAGAGATGGGACCCGCACAAGGTTGTGGCATTGACCAACGTCGATTTGCCCTATCTGCTCGGTTTTAGGGATTACTGGATCTCCGCCGTTTTTGGCTTGATTGTCATCGGTGCTTATTTCGTCATTACGATCGCGGGCTTTTATTGGTGGGTGTTGCGGGTGAAGGGGCAGGAGTTCATGGAGCGCTGGGGGATGGTGCGGTTTGCCATCACCGCGGTGCTGGTCGCGATGATGCTTTCTCTTCCCGCCAAGATGTTCCTCAGACTTGTCTTTAATGTCAAGTACGTCCTGGTCACCCCCTGGATCAACATCTGATGTTTTATGTCGCCAAGATACTTCAAGCCTTAGGGCTTGCCGACGTCGGCTACGCTCTTATTGTCGGTATGACGAAAAATTCTTCGATGGCGGAGGAAATTGTGTTGTCACTCATCGGTCTTGGGGTTTTTTCCTTGGGCCGCGCGCTTGAGCGCAAGGTCGTGTGAGGTAACGGGGATGGCGGAACGAGGAATCGATAAACAAGAAGAAAAGAAATCCTACGGGAGTGTTTTCCTTGTCGGGATTGCCCTCCTGGTGGTATTGACGGGCTGGTCCTTCTGGGACGACAACATTACGCGCCGGCCGTGGAAAGCGATTCAAGCGCGCTTCTACCATCTCGACTATAGTAAGGCCAAGGCTGCCTATGACGAAGAGAATAAGAAGCTGCAAGCCGATGGCGCTTACCAAGAACTTTCCAAGAAGCTGGCCGCCGCGCAAGCGAGTTTAAGCGGCGGTGCGACGGGTCAAAAGCTCGCGTCACTGGAAAAACAGGAAAGCGCGGCCACGATTCGCTTTAACGATATCGATCAAGAGGTCAAGAACATCAAGAGTGAGCTTGAGGAGGCTTGGTACGAGCACGATCATGCGGTGCAGCAAAAGCGCAACGTCAAGCCCTACCTGGAGCGCATTAAAGAGCTCGATAAAGCGAAAGAGAAACTCGACCCCGAACTGGAAAAGGCGCGCCAAAAACGCGAGCAGATCAAGGAAGCAATAAAGACGATTCGTAATAGCACAAAGGAAATCGAAAACGAGCTGGGCAAGCTCACTGCGGAACGAGACAAATGGGTCCGAGTCATGGAAAACGTCACGCTCAAGCTCGGGCCGTTCTCCTTCTATAAGATCCCGAATATCCAGCAAGTGTCTCTCGAAGAATTCGACCGCAACAAGTTCAATCAGCCCATCGCGCGTGTGGATCGGTGTCAAACCTGCCACTTGGCGATAAATCGTCCGGGATTTGAAAAGGAGGCCAATCCTTTTAAAACCCATCCGAAACGGGAAATCTTCCTCGCCGACAACGCCCATCCGCCGGGAACATTCGGCTGCACCGGCTGTCATGAAGGGCAAGGCGTCGCCGTTAACAGCGCAAAACATGCCCACGGCGAAGTGCATCTATGGGAATTCCCGCTTCTGCGCGGAACAAAATCACAGTCGAGTTGCACTTCGTGCCATCTCGACGTGCAAAAGTTCGAGGCCGAAGCGCCGCTGTTGGCTCAGGGGCAAAGACTCTTCGAGCAGGTCGGCTGCACGGGCTGTCACCTCGTCAAAGGTTACGAGAACCTCCCCAAAATCGCCCCGAGCTTGCGCAAGATCAACGCGAAAGTCGATCCGAGCTGGATGGTGCGTTGGATCGAAAACCCGCACAAGATGCGTCCGCGCACACGCATGCCGAACTTCGACTTGAAGCAGGACGATGCGGTGGCCATCGCCGCGTTCCTCTGGTCGTTAGCCAAAGAAGAGGGTGACAAGTGGACCCAGGAACATCCGCTCCCGGCGGGATTTCGCGAGGGGGACGCGGGTCAGATCGCCAAAGGAAAAAAGCTGGTCGAAAGCATCGGTTGCAAAGGGTGCCATGGTGTGGCCGAAGGCGAGTTCTCGACGCCTTTGGGGAAGGAAAAGGATCTCGTTCCCAATCTCAAGGATGTCGCCTCAAAAACCGGCGCCCAGTGGACCTATCACTGGATCAGGAATCCGCGCGGCTACTCTCCGGACACGAGCATGCCGAGCCTGCGCCTCACCGACGACGAGGCGGCGGCCATTACCAACTATCTGATGACGCTAGGCGCCAAGCCCGAGGCGATGGCGGGTATAGAGGAAAAACTCGCCGACGCCAAGAATATCAAACGCGGCGAAGTGCTCGTGCGTCGATGGGGTTGTTACGGCTGTCACGAGATCAAGGGCTTCGAGAAGGAGTCCCGCGTCGGCGCCGAGCTCACGACCTTCGGTTCCAAGCCCAAAGAGGAACTCTTCTTTGGCAACCGCACGGATATCAAGGAAACCTGGGACGACTGGACTTATAACAAGCTCAAGACACCTCGGATCTATGCGACGGAACGTATCGAGCAGTTGATGCCGCAATTCAATCTGGCCGATGACGACATCAATGCGTTGCGCGTCCTGTTAGGCGGCTTTCTCGAAAGAAAGGTTGGGCAGCGTTATCAGGCCGATCAGGGCTTGAGGGTCCAACAGATCGTCGAAGGACGGCGGATCATGCAGCAGTACAACTGCGTTGGCTGCCACGAGATCGAGAAGCGGGGCGGATTCCTCCGCAAATACTATAAAGAGAATCCAAGTCTCGCCCCGCCGGTTCTCAACGGCCAGGGCGAGAAGGTCCAGTCGAATTGGTTTTTTGGTTTCCTAAAAGCGCCTATCCCGATCCGTCCGTGGCTTGAGACCCGAATGCCGACGTTCGGTTTCTCGGACGAGCATGCCAATCAGCTCGTGAGCTATTTCAACGGTCTCGCCAAAGTGGATGTCCCCTACGCCTATGTCGATGACAAAAAAATCCCCAAAGAACATCTGGAGGCGGCGCGGGTTCTTGTTTCCAAGGACTTTTTTAACTGTTTCAGTTGTCACCTGCAGGGCGAGCGGAAACCTGACGGGCCCATGGAAGGTTGGGCGCCGGACTTAGCCCTGGCTCGCCAACGTCTCAATCCGAATTGGATCATCAAATGGCTGCAAGATCCGCAGAAAGTTCAACCGGGAACCAAGATGCCGTCGTTCTATCCGGGAGGCCCGGATAATATCCTTGGCGGCAAAGACGACCGTCAGATCCAGGCGTTGCGCGATTATTTAATGAGCATCGGGAAAGGCGCTCCGGCGGCTGTAAGCGCCGAAGTCGCCAAGGCAAAGCCAACAAAGCGGTGAATTTGAGACGCTCCCTGGCGTCTAAAGAACAGCGAGCGGTATTTTAAGGAGAAATCTATGAATAAATTTGGGTTTTTGGTGTTATCGGCGGCCTTGGTGGCCCTGCCGGTTAGCGGCATGGCGGCTTACGAAGGCGGCGATGTGAAAGACGGCGGTACCATCTCTGGTAGCGTAAAATTCAAAGGCAGCGCTCCGGCGCCGAAAAAATTGAATGTCGGCAAGGACAAAGAGGTCTGCGACAAGTCACCCAAGATGGATCAGTCTCTGGTCGTCAACGGCGGCAATCTAGTAAACGCTGTGGTAACGATCACGGATATCAAAAAAGGGAAGAAGATTGAGCTAAAGAAAGTCACTCTTGACCAGAACGGCTGCGAGTACAAACCGCATGTGCTGGCCTTTCCGGTGGGCTCGACGGTTGAGATTCTAAATCCAGACGGTATCCTTCACAATGTCCATTCTTACAGCAAGGTCAACAGTCCATTTAACCAGGCCCAGCCCAAGTTTAAAAAGACCCTGGACGTAAAGATCGAGAAGCCCGAAGCCGTTGAGGTGAAGTGCGATGTCCATGGTTGGATGCAGGGATGGTTAGTCGCGACGGAGAATCCTTACTTCGCGGTGACCGACAATTCCGGAAGCTTCAAGCTGACCGATGTGCCGGCGGGAACCTACACGGTGGAAGTATGGCACGAAAAGCTCGGCAAAAGCAGCCAGAAAGTGACCGTTAAGGCGAAGGAAGAGGCGAAGGTCACCTTCGAAGTCGCGGGCAAGTAAGACCGATTCGGTTTTCTATGGCACGGCACCCGGAGTTCGGGTGCCGTGTTTTTTTGTCCCACATGATGCCATCTCGCGGCGCGCTAAGAAATTGCCAATCGCGATGCGCCGGTTCAACTCGATTCCGCGCGGTTCTTAAAGAATTTCCAAGCGCGCTCCAAGTCCACCGGGGGTAGGGCTTCTATCCGCCGCTGCGCGGATTCATCAGTCGTCAGCGGAATCGGCGTGCCGATTTGCAGTGCGCCGTAAAGAATCTCCGCCGCTTCCTCCAAATAAATCGCCATCATGACCGCCTCCGGGATCGTCCTTCCCACCGTCACTTGACCGTTACCCCTGAGCAGGACGGCGGGCTTGTGGCCCAAAGTTTCTGCCACTGCCGCCCCCAATTCAGGGGTTGTAATCAAGTCGGGTCTTTGAAACACCGGGACGCCGTTGGCAAAAAAGCTGCCGTGGTTGTGCACCGGCTCGAGCCTGCGGTCGGTCACGGAAAACATATTGGCCACCCGTGCGTGGATGCGCGTGATCGCGTTGACCTCGGGCTTGGCTTTCATGAGCGCGACGTGGAGCCAGGTCTCAGACGGCGCCGGTTGGCTGCCTTCGACGACCTCGCCCTGAAGATTCATGGTGAGCAGATCCGTTTCTGCGACCAGAGCAAGGCTGATCCGGGGGGTCATGAGAAAAAGGTCGGCATCGGCGATGCGCGCGCTGACGTGCCCGAAGCCCTGGACAAGTTTTTCGTTGGACAGAATGCGGCAAGCGCTGATAATGTCTTTTTTCAGATGGGTGATCGGAGCCATTGCACACCTTTAATTTTTTTTAAAATTACGCTATATTACGTTATTCCGATTCCTGGGAAAAGAGAGTCGATAATGAAAATCACAGTTGAATCTTACGCCGACTCCAAGGGCCAGGAAAGCCCAATCCGGTTCATGTTGGGGGCGCGAAGCGTGCAAATAAGCGCGGTGGTGGACCGGTGGTACGGCGAGCAGGCCTGTTATTATCGCGTTCTCGGAGATGACGAGAACTCCTACATTCTCAAGGGACCCCTTGGGGACGGCTCATGGGAAATGGTCTCTTTCACCCATAAGGATTCTCGCGGCACCGAGTTGGAGTACGAAGGCAAAAGAGAATTGCAGTAGATTCTTCGCCCTACACCCCGCTCTAGGTTCCAGTCAGGTTTTCCACTAAATATCGTAGTTTTTATCATTAGAGATAGAGGCACATCGTATGTCAAAGCAACATCTAGTCGCCGTCATTGGCGCCGGCCCGGCGGGTATTTACGGCGCGCGCAAACTCACCGAAGCGGGGCACAGGGTCCTGCTCATCAATCGGGATATCAAACCGGGCGGTCTGGCCGAGTACGGAATTTTTTTGGACAAGGAAAAGATGAAAACGGGATTGCGCAAGCAATTTCAGCGCATTCTCGCCGACGCGAAGGTTTCTTATCTCGGTCATGTCACCGTGGGGGAAGGAAAATCGCTCACGCTCAAAGATCTCCAGGAGATCGGCTTCAGCGCCATCGTCGTGTCGGCGGGCGCCCAGGGCACCAAGAAGCTCGGTCTTCCCGGCGAAGATCTCATCGGCGTCTACCACGCCAAGGACGTTGTCTATCACTACAACAAGCTGCCGCCGTTCAGCCAGCGCCATTTCGAAATCGGCACCCGGGTCGCCATCATCGGCATGGGCAACGTTATGGTTGATGTCGCCAACTGGTTGCTCAATTACATGAACAGCGCCGAGGTCACCGTGGTCGCGCGGCGAGGCCCCAAGGAAAAAGCCTACGACGATAGCGAATTTGAGGTGGTGGAAAAATATCTCGATAACGACGATATGCGCAAGGAGATCGAGCGCATCAGGCCGGACCTCGAAAACGCGGGCCAAAACGTCGACGAGATCGTTCAAAAGTTTGTCAAGTCGACAACGCCCCCGCCGAACCAGAAGTTGCGCTTTCGCTATCTCTGTTCGCCGACAAAGGTCGTTGCCAATAGCGATGGCAAGACCGCCGGTTTGGAAGTCGAGTTAAACAAACTCATCCTTGAGAAGGGTCGAACGGTGGCCAAAGGCACCGGCCAGCAAACCCAATTGCCGCTCGATTGCGTCATTTACGCCATCGGCGATGAAGTCGATTCCTCCCTCGCACTGCCGTTTTCGCGCGGCGCCTTTGTGACCAACCCCGCCGAACTGCCCGGCGATCCCAATCCCGCGCACTATCAGCCCTACGATCCCGCCACCAAGCAGGTTCTCGAAGGCATTTATCTTATGGGCTGGTCGCGCAACGCCAGCGTCGGCCTCGTCGGCATTGCCAAGAAGGACGCGGAGCTGGGCATCAAAGTCGTCAACGCCGATCTCGCCGCGAAGGAAGGATTCGAATTAACCGCCGTCGATCAAAAGATCGAGGCAGTCATGGAAAAGCTCAAAGGGAACAAAGTCACTTTCGTTACCAAGGACGATGTCGCGGTCCTCGATGCAAAGGAAAGAGAAGAAGCCAAGAAGCGCAACTTCTGGGAGCATAAATACGCCAGCGACGACGAAATGCTCGATATCATCTTCGCGCCCAAAGCGGCGGGGAGTTGAGCTTGCCGTGAAATGGTTGGGGTTTTTCCCGACCGAAGGCCCGGATTTTCCAGTCGTGTCCTCATCGCTCGCTCTCTCCGCTGTCTATCACGCTCAATCGTCGCGTAACACACGGGGTTGTTAGACCTCCTTTTTTCACGGTTCGCTCGTTCCTCTCGCTTCATGTCTCCTCCGTAGATTCATTTCTCCGCTTTCATCCGTTCAATTTTCCCCTTGGCATCTGGCCCCCAATTCGCGTAGACTCCGGCAAGAATTGCCATCGTCAGGCAGTACCCAGCTACATGATTAAACTGGAAGACCTCACTCCCAACGCATCTGTTCGCGGTATTCTCCCCGATGCCCTGGTCACGGTTGTTAACGTGCAATGGTTCGGTTCGGAGGCCCTCGAACTAACCTATAAAGATCCCGGAGGGCGCGTTGCCAATCTGTTGCTTTATCGGCATGACGAGCCACGGCTTGAGATTGTAGAGCAAGGTCGCCCGTGGAGTTTCGATGGCGATGGCAGTCTGTTCCGCCTCGTTTCTGAAGCGCACCGAATTAGACTCGCTCATCTGTTCGACCCGGTTCTAGCTGTTCATACATCACAAGTTGATCCACTGCCGCATCAGATTACCGCTGTATACGAAGAGATGCTCCCGCGCCAACCGCTGCGATTCCTACTCGCGGACACTCCGGGTGCCGGTAAAACCATCATGGCGGGACTGCTCATGAAGGAGCTAATCGTGCGTGGTGATCTTCAGCGTTGCTTAGTGGTTTGCCCCGGTAGTCTCGCTGAGCAGTGGCAAGACGAGCTCTACCACCGCTTTCAACTCCCTTTCGATATTTTGACCAATGACAAGCTCGAATCCGCTCGTACGGGCAACTGGTTTGTCGAGAACAACCTTGTTATTGCCCGCCTCGATAAGCTCTCGCGCGACGAAAATGTTCAGGAAAAACTCAAAGCTCCAGACTGTCGCTGGGATCTCATCGTTAGCGATGAAGCGCACAAGATGTCGGCCACTTTCTTCGGCGGCGAAATCAAATACACAAAACGCCACAGGCTCGGCCAGCTGCTCTCGACTCT
>ORMF012416391.1_pt1 | contig 31733 bp, 23 predicted proteins | sample 1779871 | NCBI WGS metagenome assembly ORMF01 (sample SAMEA104232316, study PRJEB22302) | groundwater metagenome | biome: forest; feature: aquifer; material: groundwater | place: USA | collected 2011-08-07 | depth 5.4 m | reverse complement strand
TTGAGGAAGAAAACAAACTTTGTACCACCTCTACATGTGAAGTTTTTCATAATGTTAAAAAAATTGCCATTTTTGCTGGAGCTTCATGCCCTCATACTGTAATTGAGGATGTTATTAAGAAAATTAACACACTTGAAGTTGACTGAAATTAAGTGTAAGCTCTTTTAAGATTTCATCGAAAACTAATATATTAGGCTGATTTGAGAACATTATGATTGATTTGCATATGCACAGTACTGCGTCTGACGGCACCTTTTCCCCCAGAGAATTGGCAAGGCTTGCTTCTGATTTAAAACTATTTGCCATTTCGCTAACTGATCATGAAACGCTTGACGGATTGAATGATTTTGAAGATGAATGCAAAAAGCTCAATCTGAATATGATTCCTGGAATAGAAGTAGCAGCATTATGGAAAAGCAGAGAGGTGCATATTTTAGGTTATGGTATTTCTAAAACATCTGAAAAGTTAAATTCAATGACTTCAGAAATACAAGAGAACAGAAAACGTCGTAATAATAAGATATTAGAAAAACTTAATGGACTTGGATATGACATTACATTTGATGAACTAGTGAAAGAAGCTGGTGGAACTTATGCTGGAAGACCTCATTTTGCTTCACTTTTGGTGAAGAAAGGGTACTTTAAGACTTTTAAAGATGTTTTTTCTGAATGTCTTGGTAATGGGAATAAAGCCTTTTCGCAGAGACTTTTACCTCAACCAAAAGATGTTATTTCTGCTATTCATTCTGCAGATGGAATTGCTATTTGGGCTCACCCTGTTCATAGAGACAAAAGTTCTGTTAATTTCCCTTCAAACCTTAAACAGTTTGTCGATTACGGTTTGGATGGGGTTGAGGCTTTTTATCCTGAATTTTCAGTTTCGCAGCATAATATGGTTCTTAAATGGGCTGAAAAACTTCAGTTAATTGTTTCAGGCGGGAGCGATTTTCATGGAAACAACCAACCTGAAATAGGAATGGCGGTAGGAAGAGGCTCTCTAAATGTTCCTGATTGCGTTTATGATAAACTTCTTACATTTATTAATAAAATGAATAAATAATCTGTTTTATATACTTAATTTGTAGAAAATTGTTGTTCCATATGATAACATATTAAAAGTATGGGTTATATTAATGACCATTTTTTTTACATAAACATTTACTTAATAAACACAGATAAAGTAGGTATGTGAGTTTTAATTATGCTGTATTACTTGAATTATTCAATAATTCTTATTTGGAAACAACTCTTTAATGGAATTTCTTTCTTTTCAATTGTTTCCAAGCTTTATATGTGTCTGATGTATTATATTCACTATGCTTTTTGGTTTATATGCAGACATGTTGGTCGATTTGTTTTTTTAGTTCTGACATTCTTCCAATTTAACAAAGAGAGTATGAATTACGTCCTCTGTAAAATAAAGAAAGAACAAGAAACAAAGTATTTTGAAGGCAATTTGGAACACCTTTCTAAGACAAAAAACCTCAAAATAGTAATAATAAGCGATACGCATGGACAACATAAAAAATTTGAATATCCGCCGGGAGATATTCTTATTCATGCAGGTGATTTGACACGAACAGGCACACTTCTCGAATTAAAAAGATTAGATAAGTTTTTTGGAACTTTACCGTATAAATATATTATAGTCATTGCAGGTAATCACGACTTTTTTTTAGATAAAAAAGTAGAAAAATGCAGAAAAATTCTTAAAAATTGCATTTACTTAATGGATAGTTCTGTCGTGATTGAAGGACTTAAAATATACGGTACTCCATGGCTGCCATGGTATTGCAGTTGGGGATTTACAATATGCAAAGGTAGAAGAGTAAAAAATAAATGGGATATGATACCTGACGATACAGATATTTTAATTACTCATACGCCACCGCACGGGACACTTGATAAGAATATGTTTATGGCAAATAGAGGTTGTCGTCATTTGAAAGAGAGAGTTAAGTCCATAAAGCCAAAGCTGCATATTTTTGGTCACGTGCATGAAAATCATGGTGTAGAACAGCATAGTTCAACTACTTACGTAAATGCAAGTCTCACAAATTTTATGTTTCTTCCCAAAGCTGTGCCAATTACAGTTAATTACGATATGATTTTTCATAAAGTAACTGCTTATAATCATCACATACCTCAATATATACCTTCAGAAACACAAGAATTGGAATTTGTTCGGTAATTTTTGACTATCTTCCTTCAGTTTCATTTTCTATAATAATCCTGTAAATTGGTGTTGTTTATTTTGATTTTTCAAATATCTTTTATGAGTTATTTTTAGTTGCAAAACAAGAATAAAGGGGGATTTTTATGCATAAAGAATTTAAAAAAGAGTTAGAAAAGCGAGTTATAAAGTTTATTCAGTATTTGAAAAAAGAAATTTATACTGAGAGTATTAATTTAAATGCGACGTATTCAGAATTCACTGAATGGGTTCCTTTTAAAAACAGACTTGCATTAGACTATACACCTATTAAAGAAGGTGAAAAATGGGGACATGCATGGAACAGTGCTTGGTTTCATGTAACTGGAAGGGTACCAAATGAATGGAGAGGGAAGTGTGTGGCTGCAAGATTGCAGTTCGATTCTGAATTACTTGTTTACGGTTATAACGGCGAGCCTAGCTATGCATTAACAAATGCATCTGTATGGGATGCTGAATATATAAAAGATAGAATTATTATAGTTGAGTCTGCATTAGGCGAAGAGAGTGTTTCTATTTGGTTGGAAGCCGCTTGCAATGGTATTTTTGGTTTGGCATGTGATCCCGATCCTGACAGGAATGATCCTGCAAGACATGGAGTGTTTAATGGTCAGATAAAAACATTGAAACTCTCTATTTTTGATCGTGAACTTTATTCTTTATTAATGGATTTTGAAGTTTTAAATTCGTTAATAGAAGTTTTGGAAAAGGGGATTCCTAGAAGAGAAAAGATATTATACAGTTTAAACAAGGCTATCGACTTATACCGTTATGATAGAAAAAATCTTAATGTTGCTAAAAAAATAACTAAAGAACTTCTATCTAAAAAAAATAGTGATTCAGCAATGGAAACTATTGCTGTCGGACATGCTCATCTTGATACTGGTTGGTTATGGCCCGTTAAAGAGAGTATTAGAAAGGCGGCTAGAACATTTGCACATCAGATTAAGCTTATAGAGCAGTATGATGAATATGTTTTCGGTGCATCACAGCCACAACATTTTAAATTTATTAAAGATTTTTATCCTGAACTTTATCGAAAAATTAAAAAATATGCAGCAGAAGGCAGAATAGAGCTGCAAGGAGGAATGTGGGTTGAAGCTGATTGTAATTTGATTAGCGGTGAATCTATGATACGGCAAATTCTTCACGGTAAAAATTTTTTCATGGATGAATTTGGTGTTGATGTTGATAATTTATGGCTTCCTGATGTTTTTGGGTATTCAGCTGCAATGCCGCAGATATTGCGTAAATCTGGAATAAAAACTTTTATGACGCAAAAAATTTCATGGAGTCAATTTAATATTTTCCCGCATCACACTTTTGTTTGGGAAGGGATTGATGGAAGTGAGATTCTTACTCATTTTCTTCCAGCAAATACATATAATGCATATCTGACCCCTAAAGAGCTTGTTCTATCCGAAAGGCGTTTTGTAGAAAATGACGTGTTGGATAACTTCCTTACTGTTTTTGGTATAGGTGATGGCGGTGGCGGACCAAAAGATGATCAACTTGAGCGTGCGATAAGAATGAAAAACTTGGAAGGTGTTCCAAAAGTGAAACTTGGGCCAGCAAAAGAACTTTTTTCTAAACTCCATGAGAAAGAAGAATTTTTGTCAAAATGGGAAGGTGAGCTTTACCTTGAACTTCACAGAGGAACCCTTACTACGCAAAGTTTGGTAAAAAAAAGAAATAGAAACCTAGAACAATTTTTAAATGCCGCAGAAAAGCTTGCTTCACTTTTGCCATATGAACAATATCCTAAAGAACAATTAGATAAGATATATAAAATACTATTGATTAATCAATTTCATGATATCCTTCCAGGTTCAAGTATCAATAAAGTTTATGAAACCACAAAGCGTGAGCTTGCAGAATGTATTACTGATGTGAATAAACTTATGGATGAGGTCGCTTTATCTATTTTTGATGAAGACGAAAGTTCGGTTGTCATAATAAATAATATTTCTTACAACTATAATGGCGTTGTTCTATTACCTTTTGAGTTTGAAAGATATGATATTTATGATGATAGTTTGAAGCTTAAATCTCAAATTTGCGAAAACGGTTTAGCTGTAAGTATTACTCTTAAACCATTTGAGATAAAAACAGTTAAACTTGTTGAAAGAATTGTTTCAAAGAATGAAGTTAAATCCCATAATTCTCTTACTTTAGAGAATGATCTTGTCAGATATAAGTTCAGTGTAGAGGGGAAAATAATTGAAGGATATGATAAAGAAGTTGGAAAATTATTTTTGAGTGAAGGTAATATTTTTTCTCTTTATGCTGATAGACCTAGCGATTGGGATGCATGGGAAGTAGATTTAACATATGAAAACATGCTTTTAGAAAATGCTGTTTGCAAAAAAATAGGCAACTTTGAAGGTGGTGAAATTTATAATTCTTTGAGTGCAGAATATCTGATAGGTGTATCTGAAATCACTCAGCATTTCTACCTCGACCGTAATTGCAAGGCGCTTAAAACTGAAACCAAAGTAAAATGGAATGAAAAACATAAAATGCTTCGTCTTTCTCATTGCACGACGATTAAATCAGAAATGGCAAGTTATGATATCCAATATGGATATGTCAAGAGACCAACTCATCGAAATACGAGTTGGGATTTAGCCAAATTTGAGGTTGCAGCACATAAATATGTAGACCTGTCAGACTCTGATTATGGTGTTTCTTTGATTAATGACTGTAAATACGGTCATAAAATTTTAGGCTCTGTCATTGATTTAAACATATTGCGTTCGCCTACTTCACCTGACCCTGATGCTGATATTGGCGAGCATACATTTGTGACTGAAATTTATCCTCATACGGAAGCTTTAAATAGATCATATGTTTATGAAAAATCTTTAGCTATGAATTTTAAACCAACAGTTTTGCATGGTTTAAAAAATAGTAAAAAAGTGGAATTCCCATTTAACGTAGAAATATCTGATGGCGTAAGCCTCGAAGTAGTAAAACATGCTGAAAAAGAAAACGCTCATATCTTAAGACTTGTAGAAACAAAAGGGCGAGCAGGTTTTATTGTCCTTAAGTTTAAGGAAAATACCGAATTACATGAGTCAGACATTGTGGAATGGAATTCGAATGTTATATCTTCGGCTCAAACAGTACGCTTGGAATTTAAACCTTTTGAAATTAGAACATTTAAATTTCACTTGTGTTAGTAAGCCTTACAAAGAAAAAACCTGTAAAGAAATTGGCAGCTGCAATGGGGTGAAATGCGAGTTCGATATCAATTATCCACCCGCCTTTTATCCCTAAACGCCAAAAATCAACTTTGCCATTAGAGTAAGGTGGTTTGCATGGGCATCTATAAATGTTTTCTGGGTTACTTATATTTGTGTAGTTTTGAATATTGCCGAATAGATTATCTACGCAAATATTTTCATTGTTTAAAAATAAAAATGAGGCATTATATCCAGTTGAATATCCTGCTCCATATTGTCTGTTGTAACCTTTTTCCAAGAAATAACGGTCTCCATATGAAGCTCCAATTTGTCCCCATTTCGTCATTGTAAGTTCAAGACTTGCTTCTGGCCCGAATCCTACACCTACCGTTAAAATATCTGTTAGGTCAATTATTCTATTTGGAATGTACATTGCAACAGTGTACCATAAAGAACTGTTTTCTCTAGGAGTCTCATATTTGTCTTTTTGAGTGATATTTTCTCTGTAGGCTTGCCCCTCAATCATTACCTTATTGGAAATTTCAACACTGTTTAAATTGACTGTTCTTGCAGCATAAATTGCCGTTCCTACACAAGCTAAAGCAAGAATTGTAAGAAACAGCGAAATTTTTTTGAGCATAATCTATTCCTTGTTAAAATGTTTTCTTAAAACTGATTTTTATTATATCAGCATTATATTACTATCTTGATAATATTTGATTGCCAAAAAGGAGATTCTTTTAGTTTTCAATTATATCGTTGATTAATTTTAAAACACTATTTTATTTTTAAAATTGAGTGTGAATAACTTCATATGTAATTATTTAATAACATAAATTAAAGGAAGAGAGAGTTATTTATGAGTGAACAGCTTAAGTCAAATCCGAATTTTAAAGGAAGAAAAGGCCCTGTTGTATTATGTATAATGGATGGAGTAGGTTTTGGAAAATATCATGAAGGTGATGCTTTTTTTCATGCTTATACTCCGAATTTAGAAAAGATGCTTGAAACATTGCCAAATACACGTTTAAAGGCACATGGAAAAGCTGTTGGACTTCCAAGTGACGAAGATATGGGTAATAGTGAAGTAGGTCATAATGCAATTGGTTGTGGAAGAGTTTTCGCTCAAGGAGCTATGCTTGTAAATGAAGCTATAGCCTCAGGGAGAATGTATGAAGGAAAAGTTTGGAATGAACTTGTAAATAATGCTAATAATAAAAATTCTGTTCTTCATTTTATAGGCCTTTTTTCAGATGGAAATGTTCATAGTCATATAAATCATCTTAAAGCTATGATTGAAAAGGCTAAGGAAATTGGAGTCAAAAAGATTAGGATTCATATTTTATTAGATGGCCGTGATGTTCCTGAAACATCAGCTTTATTATATGTAGAACCTTTTGAAAGATATTTGAATGAAATAAAAGGCGGCAATGATTATAGAATAGCATCAGGCGGCGGAAGAATGAAAATAACCATGGACAGATATGGTGCTGATTGGAACATGGTTAAAACTGGATGGGCAGTGCATGTACAAGGTGAAGGTAGGAAATTTGCTTCTGCAAAAGAGGCTGTCGAAACTTTAAGAAAAGAAACAGGTGCTATCGATCAGGATTTGCCACCATTCGTAATTGCAGATTCAAAAGGCAATCCTATAGGTAAAATACAAGATGGTGATTCTGTAGTTTTCTTTAATTTTAGAGGTGATAGAGCATTAGAAATTACAGCTGCTTTTGAAGAAAATGAATTTAAGTATTTTGATCGTTCGCCAAGACCTAATGTTGTTTACGCAGGAATGATGCAGTATGACGGAGATTTAAAAGTTCCTAAAAAATATTTAGTTGAACCACCAGCTATAGATAGAACGTCAGGTGAACTTTTGTGTAATTCAGGCAAAAGACTAATGGCGATAAGCGAAACTCAAAAATATGGTCATGTGACATATTTTTATAATGGAAACAGAACAGGTAAATTCAATGAAAAGCTTGAAGATTATATAGAAATAACATCTGATATAATTTCATTTGAATTGAGACCGTGGATGAAGTGTCAAGAGATTACAGAAAAAGTGATTGAGGCTGTTTTGTCAGCTAAATACGATTTTATACGACTTAACTTTCCTAATGGCGACATGGTAGGACACACTGGCATTTATCAGGCAACAATTACCGCAATGGAATGCGTGGATTTCTGTGTAAAAAGGATTGCAGATGCAGTTAAAAAAGCAGAAGGAATACTTTTGGTGACAGCAGACCATGGCAATTGTGATGACATGTATCAACACGTTGCAAAAACAGGCGACGTACAATTAAACAAAGAGACACTGAAACCTGAAGCTAAAACGAGTCACTCTTTAAACCCAGTCCCATGTATAATTTATGATCCTAGCTATAAAGGCGAGTATAGTAAAGAGCTAAAAAATGGACTTGGAATAAGCTCTGTTGCTGCTACATGCATAGAGTTGCTTGGCTTAATTGCACCTGAAGATTATGATAAAAGCGTTTTAAAATTTAAGTAACATATAATATTTTTAATGATAGTTTAAATAAGAGGGAGTTGACAATGAAGTATTTGATAAAAGGGGATTCTATTTCTTACATGCCGTGGGAGGATTGCGACGGCAAAAATGATGTTATTTGGAGATGCAAATTAAATCCTATCATACCGAGAGATTTATTGCCTACATCTAACAGTATTTTTAATAGCGCTGTAGTTCCATTTAATGGTGAATTTCGCGGTGTTTTTAGGTGTGATGACACTAGGCGTGAGATGCTTTTGCATTCAGGGAAAAGTAAAGATGGAATAAAATGGGATATTTCGCCAAATGTCATAGACTTTAAGTTAACTAAGTTTGATTTGGATAAATTTGAATTTGGATACGATCCACGAGTCGTTAAAATTGAAGATCGTTATTACATTTCTTGGTGTAATGGGTATCATGGTTATACAATAGGTCTTGCATACACATACGATTTCGAAATATTCCATAAAATGGAAAATGCTTTTTTGCCATGGAATAGAAATGGTGTGCTTTTTCCCAGAAAAATCAATGGAAATTTTGCAATGCTCAGCAGACCAAGCGATACTGGACATACTCCATTTGGAGATATTTTTTATAGCGAAAGTCCTGATATGGAATTTTGGGGAAGGCATAGGCATGTTATGTCTCCTACAAAAGGGTGGCAGAGCACTAAAATTGGGGCAGGTCCGATTCCAATTGAAACTTCTGAAGGCTGGCTGATTTTTTATCATGGAGTATTGACTTCTTGCAACGGTTTTATCTATAGTTTCGGAGCCGCACTGCTTGATATTGAACAACCATGGAAGGTTCTTTATAGGACTGCACCATATCTTTTATCACCTCAAAAGCTTTATGAGTGCGTAGGTGATGTCCCAAATGTGGTTTTCCCATGTGCGGCTTTGTGTGATAAAGACACAGGACGTTTGGCTATATATTATGGAGCTGCTGACACCGTGACATGTATGGCATTCACAACAGTTGATAAGATAATTGATTTTACTAAACAAAATTCAATTTAATATCTGATGTTACGCAAAATTTGAAATATCCACAACAGAAAATAAAAAAATACTTCAACCACGAAATACTCGAAACAAATGAAAATAGATTGAAAAATAATCTAAAAAAGATAGTTTAATCATCAAGTTTATTAGAAAGGTTTTGTATGCAAAGCATTCCTGGAATTTTAAAGAAAATAGTAAAAACTAAAGAAGTTGAAGTTAATGCAATTTTAAATATGCGTGGCGAGTTTATTTCTACTATATCAAACATCAGTCCAGCCATGTCGTTTGAATCTGCTTTAAAAAACAATGGAATTAATTCAATTATTGCAGAAGTTAAAAAAGCTTCTCCTGCGGCTGGGTTGATAGATTCTGAGTTCAACTATATTGATATTGCCACGGAATATGAAAAAGCTGGCGTTTCTGCCATAAGTGTTTTGACTGACAGAGATTACTTTAAAGGCGACGTGGAATATCTTAAACAGATTAGAAAAGTTGTAAATATTCCTATTTTGCGAAAAGATTTTGTCATTTCAGAGCTTCAAATATTGGAAGCTAGAGCTATAGGCTCGGACTCTTTTTTATTAATTGTTAGAATATTAACAGATTCTCAGTTAAAAGAGTTTATATGTTTAGGGCGTGAGTTGGGGATGGAACCGTTGGTAGAAGTATTTGATATGTATGATTTAGAGCGTGCCATAGTCTCTGATGCAAAAATAATTGGAATTAATAATAGAGATCTTAACTCTTTCACCGTTGATGTAAATAATTCAATTTCCCTTTATGCACAGATTCCTAAAGGTGTTATTTCTGTTTCTGAAAGTGGTATAGCTTCTGTTGAAGTTTGCCGAAATCTTTATTCTACAGGATTTAATACATTGCTTATTGGCGAGTTTTTTATGAGAAGTAAAAATAAAAAGCGGCTTATTCATGAAATCATAAGCCATTAATATTTTTTAGAGTGATACGAAAGGAACTTTTGAAATTACAGGCAGTCTAGAATATGCATCTAATGAAAGGTTGCCTATCATGTTTTGAGATAAGTAGTGCCAGCCAAGTCCAGCAACCATTGCGGCGTTGTCTCCGCAAAATTCTTTAGGTGCAAGATGTATTTTTATCTGTTTTGGAGTTCTATTTTTCAGCTCTTCTCTTAATAACGAATTTTGTGCTACGCCGCCACATAAGACTATTCTGCGTGCATTTAGATCTTTTGCGGCTTTTAATGTTTTTAAACAAAGCACATCAACTACAGCGTATTGATAAGATGCAACAGTATCATACAAGAAATGCTCATCAATATTTTCTGTCCCTCCGTTTTTTTCTACATGATATAAGAGTGAAGTTTTAAGTCCGCTAAAGCTGAAATTGTATCTATTTTCTTCTGAAAGTGGTTTGCCTGCACTGCCAGTTAAAGAACGTGGGAAATGAAATTTATTCATGTCACCTTTTTTTGCCAAATTGTCAATTATAGGGCCTCCAGGATAACCTAAATTTAACAATTTTGCTCCTTTGTCAAGAGCTTCACCTGCTGCATCACCTATTGTATATCCAATAACTTTTGCTGAAGAATCACTTTGAATGAATACTAGAGATGTGTGACCTCCTGATACTACAAGTGCTAAAATTGGGTATGTTTCTTTATCTTTTAGAACTGCCTCATCAAGCTTCATAAAACTGCTGTAGATATGAGAAAAAAAATGGTTAACACCTATTAATGGAATTTCATTAGAAGAGGATAGCCCTCTTGCAAAATTTAACCCTACTAGAAGTGCAGGTATGAGCCCTGGACCGTTTGTTACTGCGAGTGCACTAATATCTTGTAACGTTACTTTAGCTGTTTCTAATGCTTCTTTTGTTACATGTGATATTGCTTTTAAATGCTCTCTTGCTGCAAGTTCTGGTACGACTCCGCCATATTTAGCATGAAGTTTGATTTGAGAAGAAATTATATTGGATTTTAGATTATAGCCATTTTCAACAACAGCCGCAGCTGTTTCGTCGCAACTCGTTTCTATTCCAAGGATAAGAGACATGATTTATGCATCCGGTGCTGAAATAATTAAACATGCGTTCGTCCCACCGAAGCCAAGACTGTTGTTTAATGCGTGTTTAACTTTTGTCTTTTGTGTAGTTTTAACTATGTTTGCCCATGCAAATTCGTCTTCAGGTTCATCGAGGTTTATAGTTGGACAAACAAAGTTTTTTTCTATCATCTGAGTACAGAATATTGTTTCTACTGATCCTGTAGCGCCGATCATATGCCCAGTCATGGATTTTGTACTGTTAATTAATACATTTTTATTTTCTGTTTCAAAAATTGTCTGAAGGGCTTTTATTTCAATAGGGTCTCCTACAGGTGTTGATGTGCCGTGAGTATTTACATAAGATATGTCTTTTGGAGATAATCCAGCATCTTTGATTGCATCAAGCATTACAGCTGCACTGTATTGAGAATCAGGCATGACCATGTCTTTTATATTTGTATTGGCGGCTACTCCTGAAATTTTAGATATTACTTTTGCGCCTCTTGATTTTGCGTGGTAGGCAGTTTCGAGTATAAGAATTCCTGCACCTTCTGCAATCACAAAACCATCGCGTTTTTTGTCAAATGGCCTGCTTGCTTTTGTCGGGGTGTCATTGTAACTCCTTGAAGTAGCGTGCATAGCATCAAATCCAGCAGCATGTATCCAGTTTAATTCTTCAGTTCCCCCTGTTATTACTATGTCGTACATTCCAGCTCTTAGTAGACGCGTTGCCATCATTATTGAGTGACATCCACTTGCACATGCAGAGCTTACTATATAACTTTCACCTGTTACTCCAAGTATAATAGCCAAATTTGCCACTGCCGATGACGGCATGCCTTTTGGAACAATAAAAGGCGAAACACGCTTTGTATTATGGTTTTCCAAAACACTTGTTGCTCCTTGGTATGTAGTGGACTGATTTGTTCCACCATGTCCCAATACAATTGCCACGCGTTTTTCTCTGATTGTTTTAATATCTAGTTTAGCTTCCAAAAGTGCTTCATATGCTGCAACTGTTCCGTAGATGGTGTGATTCGTCATGTGACGTCTTGTTTTTCTGTCAAGTAGTGGGCAGTTAACTTCGCCTTTGACAAACCCTGCTACCTGGCTAACAATGCCAAGCTCCTTGAACTCAGGGATAAATGTAATACCGCTTTTACCTTTAAGCAAAGCTTCTTCATTTTCTTTAAGCCCAACACCTATTGGTGTTACCAAACCTCTGCCAGTTACGACAACTTCATTATTCAAAATAATCTTCTCCAAATTATCATAGTTAAATAAAAATAAATGTAAATATAATGCTAAACGTCTAAAAAACAAAGCGGCTAACGTCTTAAATTTACCGCTAAGTCTAATCGTTTATCGTTATTATATAGCTAAATTCTTTTTAAAATTATTGAGCTTTTTAAAGTAAATAGCTTCACTTTTTAAATAATTTTTTATAAGAGCAATTTGTTAATGTTGAAGTTTTTTACGTTATTTTTTTGTTTATAAAATAGGAATTGTAATCTATTATTACAAATAAAATTACAAATTATCAGCTTCTGTTATGCCTTTTAGATAAACTATGCTATCTTACTCGTTCAATTAAAATTTTTGATATTTTATAGCACTTTAGGTTGAGTAATTTCAATTTAAAGTGTTTTTGATTTATTAGGTTTTATGAATAATCTATTCATAATTGTATTATAGAACGTTTTTATTAGAGAATTTTGATGTATGGCAGAAACTAGAAATATTGCGATTATTGCGCATGTAGACCACGGTAAAACAACATTAGTAGATCAGATACTTAGACAATCCAAACTTTTCAGGGATAACCAGGAAATAAGAGAGTGTTTTCTTGATAGTAATGATCTTGAGAGAGAGCGTGGTATAACAATTTTATCCAAAAATATAAGTGTTCAGTATAAGGATGTGAAAATAAACATAATTGACACTCCTGGTCATAGTGATTTTGGAGGGCAGGTTGAGCGTGTTTTAAATTTGGCAGACGGTGTACTCTTATTAGTTGATGCAGCTGAAGGTCCGATGCCTCAGACTAGATTTGTGCTTGATAAAGCCCTTAGTTTGGAGCTAAAACCAATAGTTGTAATCAATAAAGTAGATAAACAGGATGCAAGAATTGATGAAGTTTTAAATAAAGTTTATGATCTTTTTATAGAATTGGATGCTTCAGATGAACAATTGGATTTTCCTGTTTTATTTGGCAGTGGTAGAAACGGTTGGCTTTCTGCAGACAGAAATGCATTCGAAACAGGTAATATTGTTCCGTTGATGGATGCTATTTTGGATTATGTTCCAGCTCCAAAAGTAAAAGTGGGTCCAGTTCAAATGCAGATAGCTACCCTCGATTATTCAGATTATGTGGGAAGAATTGGTATTGGTAGAGTTTATAGAGGGAATTTAACGACAAATCAGCCTCTCGTTCTTATTAAAAGAGATGGAACGCAAAAAAATACTCAGATAAAGCAGCTTTTTACATTTGAAGGTCTATTGAGAAAAGAAGTTGACACTGTAGTTTGTGGTGACATATGTGGAGTGGTAGGCATTGCCGACATTGACATAAGCGATACTGTAGCGGATGCATCTGCTCCTGAAATATTGCCAAATATAAGTATAGATGAACCTACAATTTCGATGGAGTTTAGAGTTAATAATTCCCCGTTGTTCGGTCAGGATGGTAAATACGTTACAAGCAGACATCTTAGAGATCGACTTTTCAAAGAAATGGAAAAAGACGTCGCCCTGAGAGTAGAAGATATGAATGGTGACGCTTTTAAGGTAAGTGGTAGAGGCGTTTTACACATTTCTATTTTAATAGAAAATATGCGAAGAGAAGGTTTTGAAATGTGTGTATCTCAACCTGCAGTTATTTTTAAAGACAACAACGGTGTTAAAGAAGAGCCTATAGAAATATTGAGTGTTGATGTTCCTGATGAATCATCAGGTAAGGTTATAGAGCTTGCAGGAATTCGTCGTGGTGAAATGATTAACTTGGAGCAGCGTGGAAAGAGGAAGCTTTTAGAGTTTAATATTCCTACTCGCGGTCTTATAGGTCTTCGCAGTAAAATAATGACAGCTACTGCAGGGGAGGGCATAGTTTCACACAGATTTCTTAAATATTCGCCTTACAGAGGTCATGTTCCGCAACGTATGCAAGGTGTAATGATAAGCATGGGCTCTGGCACATCTTCAGCATATGCGATGGATGCTTTGCAACTCAGAGGGATATTTTTTATTCCTCCAAGTATACAGACATATGAAGGCATGATTGTAGGGGAACACTGCAAAGAAGGTGACCTTATCGTAAATCTTCAAAAGACAAAACAGCTTACTAATATGAGGGCTTCAGGCTCTGATAAAGCACTAAAAATTGCTCCGCATCAAAATTTAAGTCTTGAAGAAGCATTAGAGTATATAAACAATGATGAGCTTGTTGAAGTTACGCCTAAAAATATCCGAATGAGAAAACTATATCTTTCTGAACTTGAAAGAAAGAGAATGTCAAAAAAACTAAATAGTTAACTGATAGTTTATTATATTTTTGTTAAACTTAATTAATAGAATTTAGGAGAATAAAAACACTATGGAAATTCAAAAAAAGCTAGTACAGACAACTGATAATTCACAAGCTGTTTATGAGTACACACTTTCTAATGGTGTGATAGTGGTTAAAATCTTAAATTATGGTGGAATAATTACTTCATTAACTGTTCCTGATAAAAATGAAATTCCTACTGATATAGTTTTGGGTTTTATGGAACCTTCTCGATATTTGTCAAAGCACCCCCATTTAGGTGCATTGACGGGCAGGGTAGCAGGAAGAATTGAAAATGCTAGATTCTCTATAGATGGGAAAATATTTGAAGTTACAAGGAATTTTTTAGGTAAGCATCACATTCACGGTGGGATCAATGCTATAGATAAAGCTGTGTGGAATAGTGCAGCCTATGAGGAAAACGATGCCGTATGTTTAAAGCTTAATTTATTTAGACCTGATGGTGACGCTGGTTTTCCAGGAAATGTTAACATTGAAGTTCTCTACAAACTGAATGCTTCAAATCAGTTTTCTATAGAGTACTACGCTTCTACAGATGCAGCTACTCCTCTTGTTTTGACTAATCACTCTTACTTTAATCTTAATGGTGAAAGTAGTGGCGTTACAGTGGAAGAGACAAGTTTAATTATAAATGCAGACAAGTTTCTGTCTATAAACAGTGAATCTATTCCTACTGGAATAGAAAATGTCAAAAATACACCGTTTGATTTGAGAAGATTGACGCCAATTTTACAAAATATAAATTCGAATAACGCACAAATTAAGTTGGTTGATGGATTTGATCATGCCTGGCTGCTTAACATGGATAAACCTAACATTACTGCCATAGGAAATAAGTCTGGTATAAAGCTGGAAATAACAACGGATCAAAAAGCCGTGGTGTGTTATACTGGAAACGGACTCGATGGTTCGCTTATTGGCAAATCTGGCGTGCCTTATACTAGGCATTATGGAATCTGTTTTGAGACTCAAGCTGAGCCAAATGCGATCAATAATCCGCTGTTTTCAAATGTAGTGATAAGACCTGGGAAGCCGTACAAACAAAAAACTATTTGGAGTTTTTGCCATTAAGAATATTTTAAGCTTAACTTGATTTATGACTAAATAACTCTCTTTTATAATGTTTATTGTAAAATTTTTTATACTCTGAATTATAGGTATTGAGTTTTGTATCAATAAGGCTATATTCACCTGTATCTCACTCATAGAACTAGATATAAAACATTACATGAAAAGGAGTAGTAATGACTACAGCAATTATTTTGATAAATGCCGCAAGACCTGAATTAAGAACTACTATTGAAAGCTTAAAAACAATAGAAGGCGTTACGGAAGTTTATACTGTAGCAGGAGAATTTGATATAGTAGCAGTTCTTAGACTTTCTTCTTCATCAATGCTTTCTTCAATATTAGCTGATAAAATTATTAATATTACTGGTATTACAAATACAAAGACGCTCATAGCTATAGAAACACATTCAAAATTTGATCTTAAAAAGATGTTTAACATCTAATTGATATTTTAGACAGTTTAAATCACAAGACCATAAAGATTAAAACATTTTTCTTTATGGTCTTATTGTTTTTATGAAAAGCAGTTTACAAATAAAAGGGATAGTTATGTAAAAGTACTTTAAAAATGGAGAAAATAAGCTTGTGAGGTTAAAATGGTCGGGGCGAGAGGATTCGAACCTCCGACCCTTTGGTCCCAAACCAAATGCGCTAGCCAGACTGCGCTACGCCCCGAGTCTCTTGTGAGGCTTATAAAATATATCTATAGCCAAATTTAGCAAATATTAAAAAGAAAAAAAAGAGAAATATTCTAAAGTTTTAGATGTACGTCGTTATTATATGAGCTCATTATTGATATTGAAAGATGTTGTTTCCTCTTCGTCAGTGCCTGAATAAGATAAATCATAAAATTCTGATAAATTTATGATTTCTTTGGCTAAAAATGGTTTTTCAGGATACGTGTACGTGAGATTACTTTTATCTCGTTTAAGGAAGTACCTATTATTCATGTAATCGTGCATCTCTTTTTTTACGTTGACATAACCTCTGGTAACGTGCAGAAATGGACGTCCGAATTTGTAAATTTCGAGGTGATAACGTGAATTTTCTATAAATTTATTTATTTCAGATGCTTCCAGTTCCAACCATATTTGAATTTTATCCAGTTTGACGTTGGATATTGCACAGCAGTTAAAAATTTCTCTTGCTGCAAAAGAGTTTGCTGCAGGCAGAGGAAATGATGTAGAAATTGATATGTGTTTAAAGCTGTTTAACATATCAAAACCGCTTAGTGATGTCACCCTGAATTTAGTATGACCTTTAGTTACAGCTACTCTTATTTTTCTTTTTATTTTTTGAATATCAGCTTCAAAACAGAATTCAGGTAAAATAATTTCTTCACTTTTTTCGTTGAAGTTATCTAATGTATGTACAACTATATCATATTGGGTTTTGTCTGCCATTTCATTGGCTTTTATTAGAGCTGATTTTACAGTTTTATACTCTCTTTTATTTTTCATTTCAGTAGCGTAATCACTTTGGAATTTCAAGAGACCTGTATTTAAGTGATTGAAAAACATAGATGGTTCTATTAGTTCAAACAGCCAATTCCAGAAATCTCTTCTTAATTGTTTTAATTCTACAGAAGGGACGAATAAATTATCTTCCAAATTAATGTTCACATTTTTGCATTTATATTGTGTGCTGTTTGTGACTTGAAATTCTTTTTGAATTGTTTCTGGGCAGCATGGAGATGTTTTAGCTATTTGAAAATTTACACTTTTTGTCCACTCTTTATTAATAGGTAGATTCACAACCCTTACGGTAATGATATTTTTCAAAAGTGTTATTTTTAAATCAATATTATGGGATGGAGACGGAAGATTGGCTCCAATACTTGGAGAATCTCCTCCGCTTTCGCCTATTTTAAAGATTATTCCATCATGTGGTATCACTTTATCTGTTTCTATAAAACACTCTGTACCTTTGTATGCTTTTTTTACATATTCACCAGACACTGTAATTTTTGTAAGCGTGAGAGTTGGTCCTTCTTCACCAGTTCTTGGTTGAATTCTTAATCTATCGCCGATATGAAGATTTTGAGATAAAACGGCTTTAAATCCGCTATTTTTCAGTGTTGCTACACGCCCGCAAAGTTTTCCTGAAATACCAAGTTCTTTATCCTCCATGATGTTCTTAAAGCTATTCAGTGTTAAAAAGCCTGGAGAGCTTTTTCTGCCTGGTATTCCTGAAAGAATAGATTTTGCTTTTTGCATTTCTTCGCCAGTACTGTAAGAATCAAGTATTAACCGATACGCCGAAACTACGCTTTTTATGTAATCAGGCTTTCTCATTCTTCCTTCGATCTTTAAAGATGAAATTCCTATATTACACAAGTTTTTTATGAATTCCGCTGAATTGAGATCTTTCGTTGATAAAAAGTAACCTGTTCTATCATCACTTGCATAACTTTTTCTGCATGGTTGCTTGCAACGACCTCTGTTTCCGCTGTATCCGCCATTCCATGAAGAGAGAAGACAATTTCCCGAAATAGAGCTGCATAATGCACCATGTATAAAAACTTCGAGTTCAATTCTTGTATTTTTTTTAATTAATTCCAATTCTTCCAAAGTCGTTTGTCTTTCGAGTATTACCCTTGAGGCACCCATTTTTTCCAACATGTTTACCCCAGAGCTGTTGTGTATTCCCATCTGAGTAGAAGCGTGAATTTTTATTGATGGGAAATATTCTCTTAGAATTCTAAGGATTCCAATATCTTGCACTATCAATGCATCAGGAGACAATTTTCCAGCTTCATAAATTGTTTCTACAGCTTCAGTTAATTCAGATTCTTTAATCAGTGTGTTAAATGTGAGATAAACTTTTTTATTTATAGAATGGGCAAATGTAATGAGTTTTCCCATTTCATCAACAGTAAAATTTTCAGTTCTTTCCCGTGCGTTAAATTTGTGCAGCCCTGCGTATACGGCATCTGCTCCATATTCAAAAGCGGTTAACCCTGCAGCCATGCTGCCTGCTGGAGCGAGAAGTTCAGGCAGTTTGTTTCTGTTTTTTTGCGTCATATGTTTCCAATTTTATTTTGTTATAGCTGAGTTATCTTAACAATAGGATGGTTGTCATCAAAACAACTCCAAACTTTTATATAAATTCTTTTAAAAGAGTATACCAAGAATTCTATTTATATGGCCAGACAATTTGAATATCTTTATCTTCAATCCAGCCCTCTGTTTTCCCGTCTCGTATTCTAATCCAATTATTTATTCTTTCTTTTACTATTACATTTTCGCCATAATTTAATTGTGCAGACGATTTGTCAGACCTTGGCGAAGGTAATGTATACAGTACAGGCTCTGGTGAAGTTATTACAGCTGTATCAGCAGAGTATAGTGAATTATTTAAAGAAATAGCAAAAATAATTGATATTACAGCCACAACGGTCATTGCAATTAAAAGAACATATGGAAGTTTGCTTTTTGACTTTCTTTTTAAAATTATGGCAATAAATGCAATAAGCCAAGACATAGCAAATATCAATATCCACTGATCAGGTCTCAAATTATCACGAATGTTTTTTACTTGACCCATAAAAGATTTATCATTATATAAAGGTGGAAGTGAAAGTTTATTTCTAGTGACATTTAAATTATGGAGAATCTCACTGTTTGAAGGAGAAATCAATAGCGCTCTTTGATAAAATAGCGATGCCTTTGCATAATCATGTTGCTGAAAGTAACAATTAGCTAGGTTATAGATCCATTCTGAATTGAGTTGGTTTTTTGAGATATTTTTTTTGCAGATTTGTTCTGCTGCTGTAAAATTTTCACTGTTATATTCCTTTGTCAACAATGAGATATCTGAAGTGTCGGTTGCATGAATGTTTATGCATAATATTATGGTTGAGAATATTATTAGAATAACAGAAAGATGTTTAACTGCGTTGTAAAGCTTTGTTTTATTTGTAGTTGTATTATTATTGCTGCCTGGCATAAAGTTTGAATGTCCTGCTTCACTTAAAATTTCAGCTAATTCTTTATCTATATGATGTTTAATTTCGTTGATTGTAGCACCAGGAGGTAATCCTTTAAGGTCATTTATGTATGGAATTATTTCCTTATTTATGAGTTCATGCAATTCATTTTCTGGAGTGTTTTTTATATTCTTCAATATTAATGTTTTTCTTTTAGACGCCATATAGCTTCTTTTGCTGTCAGCATCAGTATTCAAGGCTTTTTTCTTTATAATAATGAGCTCAAAAATGGCCAATAGAAGAGGCCCAAGTATTATAATAATAACATTAAGAATAAAATAATTTTTCCATAGAGGAATTGTTATAGCTGAAGTGGGAGTTGTCTCCAGATATAAAATTTCAGTAGATGTACTAGATTCGCTATTATTTTTAATTATTGAGCTGCTTGAATTATTTTCATTGTATGATTTTGATATTCCAATGTTAGCGTCACCTTTTTCAATATTTAGCTCTTCGTTTATATTTGTTATTATGTAGTTGTCTGAATTTGTATTGAATGTGGCAAAGGATAAATTTAAGTTAACTTTACCTGCTATTTGCGGTATTAAAACGTAATTGATTGTTATTTTTTCGTTATCTGAGCCATCAATTTCTTTTTTTATTTCAGGAGAATAAACTGTAAAATTGGGTATAGATAATTCGGTTGGCTTGAAATTTTCCATGGAGCCCTTACCTGTTATGGCTAGTTTCAACGTAAATGGTTCTCCAGACTTGAACGGACCATTTGTTAATGATGTTTCAGTATTAAAATTTCCTATTAACCCTACATAACTTACACCTAGCGGCACAGGCGGAATATCTTTAACTTTTAACGGTGGAAGCTGTTCCGCTATTAATTTAGGCAGTTTCTTTTTATTAGAAAAAAAACTACTTTGGAAAAATGAACTTCTAGTGGAAGATTTATCTGGAACAGTGACATCTAAAAGTAATGAAGCTGAACCGTTTATTTCACCTGCTTCCAGTGGTTTAAATGCGGTATAAAAGCATGTTTTTTCATAGTTAATGCCGTTTTTATTTACAACAGTCGGAGTGTAATACGGATATTGTGCAAAGCGTTCATTTTGTTGAGGAAATTTCTCAAAAATGACATTATTCATTTTGATATCAGGGTAATCTGCTGGAGTTGCTTCAAGACTTAACGCTTTGTAAATGTATATTTCTAATGGAATATTTTCGCCGACATAAACCGTGTTGTTCTTTGTACCTAAACCATATCTTGCTTCAATAAAGAGATATTTATCTATATCTGTCATTACTCCTGAAGTTGCAGTCAGAGGTTCAGGATTAGTTATATATTCTTTATCGTCAATTATTACTTCTAGAGAAGGCATTGTAAATGTGCCGGGAGTTTTTACAATGAACGAATACGATGTGGACTCATATTTGATACCGTTTAGTATCGTGATATTTGTTCCATAAGAGTCATTATTTAGCCATTGAACTCCAGGGATATTGGGGAAATTTTTTATTATTGGCTTTCCTTCGGTGGATTTTATTGTCAGTGTTGCTGGCTCTCCTGCAGTAATTGGACTTGGTGAAAAGAAAAAATTTGTTTCAGCCAAGCATGTAATGCAGAGAAAAAAAGATGAAACAAAAATGAATAATAAATATACGATTTTGTTCTTCATTTTATAGATAATCCTCATTATTTTTAAAATTTTATATACCAAAGGTATTCCAAAAATTGGTTAATTTGCGATAAAACAGCTTCAGATTTGATGTTAGTTTTTCTAAAACCAATTAGTTTGGGTATATTTACCAATCTTTGTCTACAGGTGCTATTCCGTAAGATTTTTTTATCTTATCCTTCATTGTTTGGTTTAGAGATTGTTCATCTTGAGTCATAAGATGTAAAAGTGCATCACTGCTTTGGTTTTCATTTTTATCGTCTTTTTGCTCTTCCGCATTTTGTGGTTGCTGTCCTAGAGCTTCAGGCTTTTTATTTTCATTATTTTCTTTGCTGTTTTCTATATTTTGAAGAGCTTCTTTTAATTCATTTTCAGCTTTTTGACCGTCTCCTTTTTCTTGAGCACTAATGGCATTGTCAAGATGTTCTTCAGCTTCTTCAGTCTTTTCTCTGTCTGGGCTTCCAGGGTGTTGCTGATTTTTAACATCATTTAGAGCTTCTTTTGCTTTTTGAGTTGCCTCATTTGCCTGATTTTGTTTATTTTTATCATTAGGAGAGCTGTTTGCTTCCTGTTGCCTTTGAAGAGCATCATTTAAAGATTGTTCTGCTTTTTGCTGTTTCTCTTCGTCATTATTATTGTTTTGGTCATTTTGCTTTTCTTCTTCCTGATTATCTTTAGAATTTTGGTTGTTATTTTGATTATTTTCCTGTTGATTATTGTTTTCTCCATTTTGCTTTTGTTTTTGATCTGAAGTAAAATTATCGAGTGCTTTTTGGAGATCTTTTTCAGCTTGTTCTGTATCATTTTTCTGCTGTGCTGATTGAGCATTACTTAAGTCATCGGATGCTTGTTGTGCTTCTTGTTTTGCCTGTTCATTATTGTTTTTTTCAGCTTGTTGCTTGTATTCTTCCATTTTTTGTTGAGCTTTTGCCCTAGACTTATTGGTATCAGTTTGTTCTTTTTTTTGTTGTTCTTGATCTTCTTTATTTTGTGTCTTTTGATTTTGCTCTTTGTTTTCGTTAGTTTTTTTTTGTTTTTCTAAAGCTTCTTGTACTTGTTGAGCAGCTTCCTCTCTTTTCTTTTTTAACTCTTCACGGTTTTTAATAATTTCTTCTGCTTTTCTGATATCATTAAGTAAAAGCTGTTGATCTAAGGCTGCTCCTGTATTTGATGTATCTATTCTTATAGCATCTTTGTAAAATGGTTCACTCTGTTTTAACAGTTCTATTGCTTTTTCAGGTTCGTTAATTAAAAGGTTACGAGCCTCATTATGTTTTATTACTCCTATGTTTTGAAGTGAAGCACTTCGTATTTTTGGTTGAGTTACAGCTAAATTTACTGCTTTAGTGTACTCTTTTATTGCTTCATCAGCTTTATTTTCATTTTGTAACATGAGTGCTGAATTATAAGCATTAACTGCTTCTATTGATTGATTATCATTCTTAGATGTCGTTATTGAGATAAGAGGTTCACCTGCGGTTTTTAAAGTCTCATTATCAGCACTTGCGGTATTTAATACAAGAAAGGTAGAGGCTATTAATGAAGGGATAAAAACATAACGACTTTTGAACCATTGTTTTTTGTTTTTTAGATGTTTATTTTTCTTCATTTTTTTTATATTCTCCTACTGCGAACCATATAATAAACAGTATTAGAGCTGCACTTAAAGGTATTTGAAATTTTTCAACTGGTCTTGTCATGTCTGACGATTTGAATTTATCTGGAATTAGTGATCTGATTTTTCCCTCTAAAATTGCTGTTCCTGAATTCTGAGTTGTAGATCTGATATAGATACCGTTTGTCTCTCTAGCTATATTTTGAAGTTGAGTTTCGTTTAGCTTTGTTTTCACAAATTCACCTTTAGAATCTCGTAAAAATGATTTTTCACCAGCTTCATTTGCTGTTTGAATAAGTGCTGGTTGCTCAGGATTTCCTATTCCAACAACGAATATTGGAATTTTCAATTCTTTAAGCTGTTCAACTGCATTAACACTGTTTCCTTGTATTTCATCTCCATCAGTGACAAGTATTACTGCTTTATATTGGTCAGCAGCAGCTTTAAATGCTGTTATTGCCTGGTTAAGGGCTTTTTCTATATTGGTACCACCTACTGGAATACTTTCGGTGTTTAACTCATTCAAAACACTAAATAGTGTAGTTTTGTCTTCTGTTAATGGACATTCTAAAAAGGCAGAACCTGCAAATGATATAATACCATATCTGTCACCAGGTGTATCTTTTATTAGATTTTTTATAAGATGTTTTGCGTGTGCCAATCTTGAAGGCTTTGTGTCCTCTGCAAGCATGCTTTTCGAAGTATCTAAAATGATTAAAATATCTCTTCCTTTTGCTGAGTAAGGCAATATTTTGTACCCTGAATAAGGTCTGGCAAGTGCTAGTAACAATAAAATAATCGTAAAAAACAAAAGCCAGTTTCTTACTTTACGTTTTGAGGTAGAAACATTTATATTTAATTTGCTATCTGCTCTGCTTCCTAGTAATTGAGCCAACATTTTTTTCTTGCGACTAGAAGCAAAATATAAAATAATAAAATATAACGGTATGATCCAAAGAAAATTCCAAAGAATATCAATGTGAATAAAGTTCATATTTAAATAATCCCAAGACGTAAATTATGTAGAATAAATTTATGTTTTTCTACTGTGAAATGAATTCAAAACTTCATTTTTAAAATGGATAAGTATATAATATAAAATTTTGAATAAAAATCAAGTAGATTCTGCCTGAGTTATTAAGGAGATATTTTTTACGCCTGCAGCTTTTATCTCTTTCATTACATCCATTACTTCGTTATAAGAACACCGCCCGTCTGCCCTTAGAAAAATAGTAGTAGTTTTGTCATTTCCAATTACAGTTTTTAATCTATCTGTTAACTCAGATTTATCTACAGGTATGTTTTTCAATGTTATTATTCCAGACTTTGTTAAGCTTACGTAAATGCTTTTTTGATCAGGAATAGGTTCAGCATTCATTTCAGGTGGAGAAACATCTACGTTGTAATCCATTATCGGCATTGTGATCATGAAAGTAATAAGGAGTAGAAATGTCAAATCGATCAGAGGTGTCATCTCTATGACATTTATTATTGATGTACGTTTTCTTCTTTTTGGTCTTGCCATAAAACTAGATTTATATTAAGCTTAGATTTTTATTTTTCTGCCATATCTAAAGCGTGTTGTTCGAGCTTTATTTTGGATACAAATTCTTCTACGAAATTATCCATATGGACTGTTAATTCACTAATGTTATTAGATAAAAAATTGTATCCAATTACGGATGGTATAGCCACAAGTAACCCTGCGACAGTAGTTAATAAAGCCCCACTTATCCCTGGAGCCATTGCTGCTATATCTGCTTTTCCTTTTACTGCCATGCTTATGAACGCCATCATTATCCCCCAAACAGTTCCAAATAATCCCAAAAGAGGACTTACACTAACTGCGGTTGCAAGAAGTCCCATTTTACTTTCAAGCTCAATGATTTTGTCAGAAACAGTTTGTTCCAGTACACTTCTAATTGTTTCTATTTGTGCCGTAGTAAGTTTTTGAGGCGGAAAATATTTTGAACCATATTTTGAGGCGTCATCTTCGGAAATGTCGTAAAAAGAGATAAGTTCATCCGCAGCTTTAAAATATAGATCTCCTAACGGATGAGCATTTTTTCTAACATCGTTATATATTGAAAGAGGATTTGTAGTTCGCCTGAATTTTTCTTTGAATCGTTTAGATGCCTTGATCAATCTTGAAAGGTGGATTTTTTTGTCTATCATTATTGTCCAAGATATGATAGAGGCTATTATCAATATGACAACAATTAATTTTCCGATGAAATCGCTTGTACTGAATGCATAAAAGGGACTGACAGATACATCTGCTAAAGGAAGAGACATGACAAAACTGTGTAACATTATTTCTGCCTTTGAATTATGTTATTTTTAATTTTTTTTGTTTATAGGTTCTGAAGATGACATTTAATTATCACAGTATACTATTATAGTTCAGGTTTGATTTATTCAATAGGTTCAAAATATAGACAAAGCTAATTTTATTAGTAGACTTAGGTTTGCTCATTTTTAAAAGTCAAACCTAAGGTTATAGATGAAAATTTTTATGCGTTGCTGCTGCAATTTTTTTCTATTACGCCATTAGTAAAAATGTGTCCGAAGAAAAATATAAAACATGCTATAATCATTGCTATAAAGATAATCGTTGGACTAATTGTTACGGCAAGTGCACTTACTTCTCCACCAAGATATCCTCCTATGCACCAAGAAATAAGCATATTCAAAGATACCAGCGTAGCAGAAAAGTTTGCAGGGGCAAATTTTGTAGCGGCTGAAAGCAGTACAGGTATCGTAAGAAGTTCACTGAAAGCAAAGAAAGCGTAGAATATAAAGAAGTATCCCATATTGCCTTTGTACAGTGGATTTGCGGCTATGTGCATTACGAACGGCATCAGTATAATGCATCCAATTCCCATTAAGAGATATGCAATAGCAAGTTTATAACTGAGAGTGAAATTTTTCTTTTTACTTTCAAGTTTTTTATACACAATTGCAATGATTGGCGAAAATACAATTATCATAACTGCATAACTTGAATAGTACCACGCTGGTGGTATTGACCAACCACCTACTGTTCTGTTAAGGTGTTGATCAGCCCATAAGTTAAGAAGTCCGTAGGGCAGGGTATAGAAGATATTCCAAAGGATATTGGAAACGCATATTGCTAGATATATCCAAACTCTTTTCTTTTCAAAGTATGTCCATGGAATTTTAGGTAATTTGCGTTCTTTTTTAGTGCTTCTTAAACCTACATTTTTAATTGTCTTATTATAGCACCAAAAAGTATTTATTAAGGCAAATGCCATACCTACAGCAGATGTTCCAAATGCATAACCGTAACCGTATTTGAAACCGATATAACCTGATATAATTGGGCCTATGAATCCGCCTATATTGATTGACATATAAAAAATAGCGAATCCTGCATCTCTTTCGGCATCTTCGCGTTCACCATAAAATTCGCCGACCATTGCTGATATTGTAGGTTTTAAGAATCCAGTACCGATTGCTATGACAGTAAGGGCTATAAATAAAAATTAAGTGGTATTCTTCATCATTAAAAGGTAGCCGACGAATAGCAAAATATTTCCAAGCGTCATTCCGTTTTTTCTTCCTAGAAACTTGTCAGCAATCCAACCGCCTGCAATTGGTGTGCCGTAAACGACCGCGCTAAAAATACCTGTTAATTGTAATGCTGAAGCATCTGACCATCCCAGCCCTCCGTTTGAGCATGCAGCCACAGCATAAAGAACCAATATTCCCTGCGTAGCGTAAAATCCAAACCGTTCAAAAGCCTCTATAATAGATATTGAGACCACACCGCGAGGGTAATTCCTTTTGACTTTTTCCATTAAAATCCCTATCTTGTATGTTGTTTTATTATTTTCCCCCCTGAATTTTTTCTAAAATGCATAGATACACCCTGAACGTGTTGCTATTATCAACAAGCAACTGCTGAGATTGTCTATTATCTTAGAAGTTTGAAAAGATAATCATATTATCGTAATAATCAAATAAGTATAGTAATAAAATTAAGAGATATTCATTTTAGGTAATTTTTGTTTTTTAAAGATAATGTTGCAATAATACCTGAAAGAAAATGCAGTGGAATTATGCAAACAGCCCAATACCAAATATATTTCTCTTCTCCGAAATAAAAATAACACCAAAACTCACCAATGATGCCAACTAAGATACTGACAAGTGAAGCTGATATCGTTACTTTTTTCCAATAAAATCCTCCCAGCAGCGAGAAAGTCAAAGTGGCAATTGGAATATTCACCAAAACCATTTTGTAAAAAATGTCCATTTTTCAACTGGAATTTTTGTCTAATTTTCAGTTGGAATTAACAAGAGATTAATTTTATCTGATTGCATGGGTTAAACATGTTTTTGAATGGTTTTTGTGTCGTCGCAAGGATGTAGGCAAGCACTGTAATGCTGTACCATTTGAAGACATTATGCTGGCAAAGGAGTGTCTAACCGAGTGAAAACTATATCTGCAAATGGTAAAAATTGCTTTTATAACATTACTCTTAAAAAGATTTTAAACAGGCTCTTAGGCAATATTAAATATTTTTTACACCAATTTATAAAAATTTTAGGACCTCAAATTCATTTATACCCATAACAAATTGGTTTTAATAGGCTAATAGTTCTTTCAGCTCTTTTGGAAATGTAACAGGCTGTTTACATATTAAACCTCTGCAAACATAAGAAGTAGGTAAGTCATTTATCATACTTTTATTGGTAAACATATAACTTCCGTTAAAGTTATGATCTTCTAATGTATCAAAAGTAGCCACATTAACAGCAGCAATAAGTTTATTGGGTATATAGGTATGAAAGATTATGTCTAATAATAGTGTCAAATCCTCTCGATTATCTTTATACGAAATAACTATTTCGGTATCGGGATATAATTTGAAAAAAATTGCGTTTAGCATATCTACAAATGCAGAAGGATTCTTTTCTATCAATGAAGTAGAGTTCATTAAAATTTTTTCTGCCATTTCATTATATTTAACGTCATTACAATAGATAGATAATTTATGCAAAAGAATAGCCGCATATGCATTATCTGAAGGAAGAGACCCAGAATAGTAACTTTTAACTCTCACAATAGGAGTGGAATGTTTGTCGTCTGTGTAATAAAAACCACCATCGTTTTCGTCCCAAAATTTTTTAATCATCAAGCTTGTTAAAATTTGTGACTTTTTCAAGCATTTTACGTCAAGCGTAGATTCGTAAAGATCCAAATAACCAAGACTTACAAATACATAATCATCAAGATATCCAAATATTTTTGATTCCTCGTCTATTGATGAATGCATTAAATAACTGTTTTTTGTCAAATTGTCTTCGATAAATGACGCCGCTTTTTCTGCAGCCGCAAGATATTTTTCTTCAGCTGTTACCTGATAACCTAGAGCAAATGACGATATCATTAATCCATTTAGTGAAGCAATAATTTTCTTGTCCAGATCAGGGTACACTCTTTTTCGTCTTTCGTTTGCAAGTATTTGTTTATCATCCTCCAACTGCTTTTTTAAACTAGCTTCACTCAATTTGAATTCATTTGAAAGTTGATTTATTGAAACTGCTATGTGTGGAATATTTTTGCCGTCAAAATTGCCTGTCTCGGTGATGCCGTAATATTTGCAGAATATATCAGCACGTTTTTCTCCGAGTTTATCATATATATCTTTCTTGCTCCAAATGTAATATGTTCCTTCTCTGCCTTCGCTGTCAGCATCTATAGCCGAATAAAAACCTCCACTTTTATCTCTCATTTCAGATAATACAAAGTCAAGGATCTCTTTCCCTATTTTTAAATACTCTTCATTATTGGTTAAGAGATAAACATTAAAATAAACTTTACTTAATAAAGCATTATCATAAAGCATTTTTTCAAAATGTGGCACCAACCATTTATTATCCGTGGAATACCTATGAAAACCTCCGCCAATCTGATCATAAATTCCACCTTCGGACATCTTATTCAAAGTAGTTTTTATAATTTTGAGGGAATTTTTATCTTTATTCCAGTAATAATTCTGCATCAAAAGCTCAAGGTTAGCCACTCTCGGAAATTTTGGTGCACTTTCAAAGCCACCCCAGTTTTCATCAAATGTTGCTTCAATAATTTTTATGGAATTTTCTAAAAGCGATCTACTTACAGGTCTTTCCATTTTATCAATATTGGTTGCGAAAGATTTTTCAATTTCTCCAGACATTATATCAGAATATTCAATGATTTTTTCTGATTCTTTTTCCCATACATCTGAAATTTTAAAAAGGATTTCATTAAATGATTGTTTTCCATACTGACTACTACTGGGAAAGTAAGTTCCACCGTAAAAAGGTTTTTTTTCATGAGTCAAAAATATACTCAAAGGCCAACCTCCATTGCCAGTTAACAGAACTACATATCGCATGTATACGCTATCTATATCTGGCAATTCTTCTTTATCCACTTTTATTGAAACAAAATTTTTATTCAATATTTCAGCTGTTTTAAGATTAGTAAAAGATTCTCTTTCCATTACATGACACCAATGGCAGGTGGAATATCCTATTGATAAGAAAATAGGTTTATTCTCTTTTCGAGCTTTTTGAAATGCTTCTGCTCCCCATGAATACCAATCAACTGGATTATGTGCGTGTTGACGCAGATAAGGACTTTTCTCTGTAATGAGATGATTTGTATATTCAAAATTTTCAATAGTATTCATATTATTATATTCAGAGCTAATTATACCCATAACTCTAATTGGTTTTAGAAAAACTTATATAAAAATTGAAGCTGTTTTATCGCAAATTAACCAATTTTTGGAATACCTTCGGTATATTTTTAGAAAAACTTATTTTGAATTTAATTTCACGATAAAAACCAATAAATTTAAAATCCCTTAGACATATCTGCGTTTAATGTTTTTCAATTTTATTTTTTGGAATTAGCTTTCATGGCTGACTTCAAGCTTTCTATATATTTTTCTGGTCCGCCTGGAGCATATCCAGTTGTAAGTATTACTTTTCCTGTGCTATCAACAAGAATAACCGTTGGATAGCCTTGAACATTATACTGTTTCATTAAAAGTTTATTTTGATTTTTAACTTCATTTGTCTGTTTCTTATTTCTTGGAAAATCTGCTTCAAACAATACAAGATTGTCCTTTGCGTAATTTTGGAATTCAGTTGTTGAAAAAACTTCCTTGTTCAGTTGAATACACCAACCACACCAATCTGAACCTGAAAAATCCATTAAAATAGGTCTGTTTTCAGAAACAGCTACTTTCTTTGCTTCAGTCCAATTAGTGAGCCATTCAGAAGATGCAAAAGACGATAAACTAGTTAGAGTTGCGAGTGCGATAAGTGCAGTTAATAGAATATTTTTCATTGGTAGCTCCTTTAAGTTGGTTTATTTAAATTTAACATTAGTTTTGTAACAATGTCAAAATGACATTAAGTTAATACCATTTAATTCATACAAAAACAAGCCTCAACATCTAGAGAATTAATCATAATATCCACGCACTATGGTGTCCGAAATAAGAAAAATTTCATGAATGAAATTAAATAAAAAGCGTAGTATTGCATTGTTCAGATATTGCAGCGAAATTTGCAACTCCTGCACGTTCTACGTTTTCTATTAGTTCTTCTTCTTTTATCCCCATTACATTCATTGCCATTTCGCAAACTAAGAATTTTACGCCCATTTTTTGTGCCTGTTCCATTAGCTCTGGTAAAGATGCTACATTTTTCCCTTTCATGACATTTTTCATCATTTTTGTCCCTAATCCCATCATTTTCATTTTGGAAAGTGCCAATTTTTCAGGACCTCTCGGCATTATCAGCCCAAACATTTTGGCGAGAAAATCTTTTTTTATCTTAGGAGGATTAGACTTCCTTAAAACATTAATTCCCCAAAAGGTGAAAAATATAGAGACTTCATGACCCAGTGAAGCGAAACCTGTTGCTATTATCATAGCAGCCATAGCCTTATCTAGGTCATTGCTAAAAAGCACGATGGAGCTTTTTTTTGAGTTAATAACGGATGAAATATTTTCATTATTTTTTGAACTACCTTTTTGTATTATGGCATGAACTTCATTATTTTTGTTTTTTATGTCTATCACCGCATTGCCAGTAGAATTGCACCATGCGGGTATATCTTTTAATGAACCTAAGTCGCTTGTTTTTACTGATAAAGCTTCACCATCTTCAAGCTTTTCAATTCCTTCTTTTATTTTTACGATCGGGCCAGGACATTGTAAACCGCATGCATTAATTTCAAATTTAACATTCATAGGTTTAACATATTCTTTCATTATTTTGTTTTCATTTACAAATATACACTCTGCATCATTTGGATTAAAAAGCTTATATACTTCATATCCTCCGCTAAGATTTTTCACCTTATAACCATTCTGTTTCAATATTCTTTCGGCAATGTACCCGCGAACTCCAGCTTTGCAAAAAACTAAAATTTCTCTATCTTTTGGTATATTTTCTAAAGAATTGCGAATTTTCCCGAGCGGTATATTTATTGAACCTTTTATCGTTCCACATATGTATTCATCCTCTTCCCGCACGTCTATGAGATATGAATCTCCAGGAATTTCATCAGAATTGATTATTTCACTTGTTTTATTTAAAATATTATTGCCAACATACCCTATGAAATTAATTGGGTCTTTGGCAGAGCCATAAGGTGGTGCATATGCTAGTTCTAAGTCTTCTAAATCTGAAAAATTCAATTTATTTCTAATTGCAACAGAGAGAATATCTATTCTTTTATCAACACCATCACCACCTACTATTTGAGAACCTAGTATGAAACCTTTTGAATCGTGGAGAATTTTGATGACCATCATCTCTGAGTTCGGATAATAAGATGCATGTGAGCTTGGTGTTATGTAAAACTTTTCATAGGCAATATTTAAAAGTGCCAAAT
>ORMF010816828.1_pt1 | contig 31741 bp, 26 predicted proteins | sample 1779871 | NCBI WGS metagenome assembly ORMF01 (sample SAMEA104232316, study PRJEB22302) | groundwater metagenome | biome: forest; feature: aquifer; material: groundwater | place: USA | collected 2011-08-07 | depth 5.4 m | reverse complement strand
TCCTGCGTCGGATAGCTGCGCAGCGCGACGCCGGGAGCCTTGGCGTCGACCAGAAACAGCGAGATGCCCTTGCCGTCGCGAGCGGAAACGATCAGCTTGTCGGCGGACGGGGCGCCGAGCGCCACGGCCTTGGTGCCGTCGAGTTTCCAGCCGCTGCCGGCAGGCGCGGCGGTGGTGGCGACATGATCGAGGGCATAGCGGCCGCCAGTTTCGCAGTGTGCCAGGGCGAGCATCAGTTCGCCGCCGGCAATCGCGGGCAGAAATTCTTCCTTTTGCACAGTGCTGCCGGCGTCGCGGATCAGTCCGCCGCACAGAACCACGGTCGATATATAGGGTTCCAGCGCAAGGCCGCGGCCGAGAATTTCCATGACCAGCATGGTGTCGACTGCCGTGCCGTTCAGCCCGCCGAAATCCTCGTGAAAGGGCAGGGCGAGGATGCCGAAATCGGCAAAAGTTTTCCACGCCTCGCGATCGAAGCCATCGGCGGATTTCGCCAATGCGCGGCGGTGCTCGAAGGTGTAGTCTTTGGCATAAAAGCGGCGCAGGGTGTCCTGCAGCGCGGTTTGTTCTTCGGTGTAGTTGAAGTCCATGGTTATAGCCCTAGGCTCACCTGCGAGATAATGTTCTTCTGGATTTCGCTGGAACCGCCATAGATCGTGGTCTTGCGGAAATTGAAGTAATGGCTGGCGAGTGCAGCGGCGTGGTCTGCATAGGCAGGCATCATGGGATCGCCTTTCCAGCCTACCTCTAACGCTTCATTAAGATATGGCAGAGCGTAGTGTCCGAGCGCTTGCATCTGCAGTTCCGTCAGCATCTGTTGGATCTCGGAACCTTTGATCTTTAGGATCGAGGCTTCTGGTCCTTGGGCGCGATTATTCTCGCCGGTAGACGAAAGCACCCTCAGGCTAGTGATTTCCAGCGCCATGAGTTCGAGCTCGACTAGGGCAATGCGATCGCGAAAACGCTGGTCATCGATAAGTCTCCGGCCGCAGGCCGCTTCGGCAGCCGCTATTTCCTTTAGCTTCTTCAACTCACGTTTGGATCGACCGACACCGGCGATGCTGGTGCGCTCATGACTAAGAAGGAATTTGGCATAGGTCCATCCCTTGTTCTCCTCTCCGATCAGATTATCGACAGGAACCCTGACGTCATCAAACCAGACTTCATTGATCTCGTGTTCGCTGTCCATCATGATGATCGGGCGTACCGTGATGCCCGGCGTCTTCATGTCAATCAGAAGAAAGGATACGCCTTCCTGTTGACGCCCTTCGGTACTGGTGCGAACTAGACAGAAAATCCAATTGGCATGCTGAGCGAACGTAGTCCAAGTCTTTTGACCATTCACCAAGTAATAATCACCATCGTGGCCATTTACAAGTTCAGCACGAGTTTTCAGTGAAGCAAGGTCCGATCCCGAACCTGGTTCCGAGTAGCCCTGACACCACCAGTCGCTGCCGTCGATTATGCGTGGCAAGAAGCGCCGCTGCTGAACAGGGTTGCCGAAGGCCATGATCACTGGGGCCACCATTTTAAGACTGGGGGCGAGCTGCCTAGGCGCACCGGCATCTGCGCATTCTTCATCGAATATATGTTGCTTCACAGCACTCCAACCAGTGCCGCCGAATGCTACTGGCCAAGACGATGCGCCCCAACCCTTGGCGTGAAGAATTCTTTGCCAAAGCACAAAATCATCTTTTCCCAGCCTCTTTCCTTGCAGTACCTTGGTACTGACATCAATTGGCAGGTTTGCGCGTAAGAAACTGCGCACATCCTCTCGGAAGTTCAGTTCGTCCGACGTGAAATTGAGATCCATTGATATCGGGTCCTTTGGTAACAGTCAGCAGTTTCGATGCATGACTGTATTGCTGATTGATGCTTTGAAAGCAAGTTGTCTGAGTGTTCGAGCTCTTTCGCGGCGTTTTTTGTCGAATGCATAGGGTCGCTACAGCCCATCGATCCCATGCTGATTGTCCTGAAGCTAGGCTGCGAAGGTGATATCACGCCAGTTGTGCGAACAATTGCTCATGTGTACCCCCCATTCCTGGTGAGTGTCCTGACGGCGGATCAGATGGACATGAATTCCCTCATGGTTCGCGTCTATTGGAGATATCTCTAGAATATTCACAACTTAGGTTGTTGTCGTCCGCTCTTGATGCAAAGATCGCACCGTTTCCGATCAGTGTGTTCATCTTCTCTTTGTTGTAGCCGAGAGTTTCGCGCAACACCTTTTCCGTATGCTCACCGATTGCTGGGGCTGGTTCTGGGTCGGCTAAAGGTGTAGCGGAGAAGCGCATCGGAAGCGCGACGTTGGGCATCCAGCCCGCCGTCGGATGAGGTACTCGTGTGACGAGGTTTCGCGCCTGGGTCTCAGGAGATCGTATCGCCTCTCCAACTGTACGAACTTCACCATAGGGAATAGATGCATCACGCAGACGTGGTTTCCAGTATGACCACGGGTGCTTGGCAAACTCATCAAGGAGAATCCGAAAGAGCTCGTCGCGCCGCTCTATACGGCCATTGCGGTCAGCCAGTACGGCGTCGGAAGCGAGGTCCGAGCGTCCCAGAACTTGCCCAACCAAACGGTGAAAAATCGCATTGTTTCCACAGTTGATATAGAAGGGTATGTCCTGAGCTTGAAAGACGCCAGAGGGACACGTGTCAGGACTTGTGTTTCCATGGCGCTGAGGCTCCGTTTGCGAATACAGGTATTGCATCGTGGCGTATCCGGTCATCAACAACGCATTGTCGAATAACGTGACCTCAACCAACTGTCCTTTTCCAGTCGAGGCCCTGCTGATCAATGCCCCAAGGATTGCGTTGGATGCCATCATTGCTGTACTGATATCCATTACTGGCGATAGCGCGCGTACTCCCTCACGGTCTGGGTATCCATTCATCGAGACGAATCCGCTTTCGGCTTGAGCAACGGGGTCAAAGCCCAGGCGATCTGAGAACTTCCCCTCGCGTCCATACGCAGATACTGAACAGTAGATTAGTCTCGGGTTAAGCTGGCGGCAGGTCTCATAATCGAGACCGAACCGGGCCATGACGCCCGTCGAAAAGTTCTCTACCAAGACGTCAGCGGTCGCAACTAGTTCGCGCGCAACTTCCACGCCTGCAGGGCTTTTGAGATCGATCGCTACGCTTTTCTTATTGCGATTGCACCATACGAACGGAGCTCCCTGAGATTTCAGGACCGAGTGCGCGGGTGGGTAATAGCGAAACTCGTCACCACGTCCCGGTGGTTCGATCTTAATTACATCCGCTCCCATATCGGCCAGGATCATTGTTGCAAATGGGCCCGCGATGAAATGGGAAAAGTCGACAATCTTTAGACCACCGAGTGCCATAGGTGCACTGGGCGGTCGTGGCGTGTAAGGCGGAAATTCTTTCGCGATCCGGTCGAACATTGGGGGCTTTCCGAAAAATTCAATGGTTGAACCATTGTATTTGAGGCCTTGAACTGTGTCAACTCTCAACGTGCATTATTTAGTTCGCTCTAAAGGCATATTGGATTGACCAAAAGTCGCGACCTGTCTAAAAATAGCGGTGCGAGAATCAATGGGTTTGGGTGTGTTGGAAGGTCCTCTGACGGTGTTGAAATTCAAACCTGTCTGGAATACGGTCAAAATGCTTGCCCAAATCGATGTGATCGACATGATCAGAATGGGTCAGCAATACGCACCCGGAGAGCTATCTCTCTTGGGGCAAAGTTCATCAAATTAGCATCATAGGATCGATACTCTATGGCGATCCTTTGCAGCGGTCGACAACCGTTTCGAGAGAACCCGTAGAAAGGCTACAAGGCATGATCACAAAGTTGTAATGCCACGCGCTAAGTCGGACTGGATATCATTTAACGCCTCCAGTCCCACGGCAATACGCAACAGACCCTCGGTGATTCCCGAAGCATCACGCGCCTCTGCCGAGATGCGTCCGTGCGTGGTGCTTGCGGGATGCGTGATCGTTGACTTTGTATCACCCAGATTAGCCGTGATAGAGACGAGCTTGCATTTGTCTATCACATGCCATGCCGACTCGCGGCCGCCCGCGACCTCAACCGACAAGATTGCCCCACCACTTGTCTGCTGACGCTGAGCAAGCGCGTACTGTGGATGCGATGTAAGGCCTGGGTAGAGTACACGTGCCACATTCGGCTGCCCCTCTAACCACCGTGCAAGTAGAAGAGCGGTAGCCGACTGCGCGAGCATTCGGATACTCAGGGTTTCCAATCCTTTTAGGATCACCCAGGCGTTGAACGGTGACAGTGAAGGGCCAGCGGTGCGCGTGTGCATGAGAATCTCATCGACCAGGGCCTTTTTGCCACAGACTGCGCCTCCAAGAACACGTCCCTGCCCATCGAGATACTTTGTTGCAGAATGAATTACTAAGTCTGCGCCAAGCTCAAGTGGGCGCTGTAGCGCCGGTGTGCAAAAGCAGTTGTCAACCGCTAGTAGGGCTCCGCCCGCGTGCGCAACCTGTCCGAGCGCCGCTATATCAAGCAGTTCCGTAAGTGGATTCGAAGGCGTTTCGACAAATATCAGCCGCGTGTTCGGTTGTAATGCTGAAACAAAATTCGTTGGATTTCCTCCGTCGATAAAAGTGGTTTCGACGCCAAACTTTGGCAGAATGGTTCCGAATAGGTGCTGCGTCGCACCGAAAATACTGCGCGAAGCGATGATGTGCTCACCGCCTTTGACCAGCGCCATCACGGTAGCAAGAATCGCTGCCATACCAGTCGCGGTGGCAACGCAACTGTCGGCTCCCTCCAGTGCGGCAAGACGATTCTGCATCATGGTGACGGTGGGATTTGTGAAGCGCGAGTAGACGTTGCCTTCCTCTTCACCCGCAAATCTTGCTGCGGCCTGGGCAGCCGTCTTGAAAACGAAACTGGAGGTGAGATAGAGCGCCTCAGAATGCTCACCGAATTGACTGCGTTCTTGGCCGGCACGCACCGCCAAGGTTTCTAGCTGGAAAGGGTACTGTTGGGATTGGATCAAAAACTTCTCCATCGATAAGTTCATTTTCATTTGCGTCTACTCGGTTTGCAGCGTCCGCGGCTACTCGAGGTCCTCACGTTAAGCTTAACTAAGAGCATATCCAGCCGCTCAGTCCCGTGTGCCAGTCCTCTCACTGGCGGAGAGTGCCCCATGAACTAGGCGTGGCTACAGCACGCAACTGCCAAAATGTTGTTTTTCATGGTGGTTGATCACCATCGTTATCTCCCCGATTATTGCTTCCAATCGGGTCCTTATCAAATGGATCGTCCAGCATCAATGTAAGGCAATCAGTTAGCAGTTAAATGGTAGTACCATTGTAATGTTTAGGCAAAGATTGGAGTGAACAATCTCAACAAGCCATAAGTGGTTTTCCATGGACTTCAACTAAGCTCCTTGGTTCTAATCCTCATGACCGTTAAGCCTAGGTGTCATCGGTTCCCGATTCTGGAAATTCGATTGAAGCTCAATAGACGAGGGAAATAGGGCTACTAATTATGAAAATAGATTTGCCAACTGGTCCGTTAGCAGGCCTTCGAATTGTCGAATTCGCAGGACTTGGGCCGGCGCCATTTGCCTGCATGCTGCTCTCCGACATGGGAGCCGATGTATTAACGATTGACCGTCCCGGTGTGCCGGTAAATGATGGGACCAATATAACAAGGCGCGGCCGCCGAACGTTGCAGGTTGACCTCAAGGATCCCGGTACCGTCGAGAAAGTACTCCTTATCCTCGAACGCGCAGACGTTCTGGTGGAAGGATTCCGTCCAGGGGTGATGGAGAGGCTTAGCTTAGGGCCCGACCTGGTTGCAGCTCGCAACCAGCGATTGATATATGCGCGCATGACAGGCTGGGGCCAAGATGGACCTCTCGCGCCCTACGCGGGTCACGATATTAACTATATCGCCATCACGGGTGCCCTGCATGCAATCGGTCATGCTGGTGGCCCTCCAGTTCCTCCTCTCAATTTAGTGGGTGACTATGGGGGAGGGAGCCTTTTCCTGGTCGCTGGAATCCTTGCGGCCGTATATGAAGTCGGCAAATCCGGAAAGGGGCAGATTGTTGATGCGTCGATTACCGATGGCGTCACATCAATGATGACGCATTTTGTTTCGCAGCACCTTCGTGGCAGTTTTCGTGAAGAACGAGGTACCAATATCCTCGATGGAGGTGCGCCGTACTACGGCATCTATGAAACATCGGATGCGAAGCACGTTTGCATTGGCCCTATGGAGCCAGCATTCTTCTCGGTGCTTTGCGACCTCCTAGACGTGAACGAATCGCTTCGTGATGCCCAATCTGATCGAGCGCGATGGCCACTCCTCCGCGCCGAGTTCGAGAGGGCTTTTAGATCCAGAACCCGTGATGAGTGGACCGTTCGTCTTGAGTGCACAGATGCATGCTTCTCGCCGGTTCTTTCGATAAGTGAGGCGATGAAACACCCGCACATCTTGGCTCGGAGAACATTCATCAATATTGATGGCGTCAGCCAACCGGCTCCAGCCCCCCGATTCTCGCGTACCCCGTCATCCGTTCAGCGGCGGAATGCATCAGGTCTCACCGAAATCCAAACAGTTCTCGATGCCTGGTGCGATGATTCAGGAAGATAGGGGGTGTTGCAGAAATGCGCTTGCCATCAAAATTGGGCTGATGAGGATTGCCTTACCTTGCTATTCCGTGTCAGGTAAGAGTCTTGTTCTAGTCTTTGTCGGTTGGGCCATCGCCACGGCATGAGGAGTCCCGTCGTGTAGCGATGACAATCTCGCGCTATCGACACGCGATAAGTAGTTTCGCTGCAGGCGTCTAAGGCATGATTCCATCTCGGATACAGCGGCATCATAATTCTTTGCGATAAAGTGCTTCATAAAACGCCTACGAGAAGGTAGTACGAAATTGTTTTCCTGCCTCCCGATCTCGCTGACGAAGTGTTTGAGCACATCGAGCACACTATTCATAATTACTATCATGATGGGATTACGGGTCATCTGACCGAGTATTCGGTGAAACTCAATATTCTTATTTGCGCGCAACTCAAAGTCGCGCTTCTGCGCAGCGGCTTCGGCGTCTTCAATATTGTTGTTGAGCAACGTGATATCGTCCTCCGTTGCGCGTTCGCAGGCAATGCGCACAACGATTGCCTCTATCCATATGCGTGCCTCCGTGAGTTGCAGTGGGTCGATGGTACCTAGGTGGTACATGTCGAGAAGGCCCGATGCGATCGCCACATCGCTGCCTTCGTTGATAAAGGCACCCCCAGTAGCGCCTTTCTGCAAACGTATCAATCCCGCCTTTTCGAGAGATCTAAGTGCTTCGCGCAACGTATTTCGCGACACTCCGAGTTGCTCTGAAAGTGCTCTTTCTGAAGGGAGGCGACTACCAACGCTCAAGCTGCCATCGGTCAACTTTGTCCGAATCTGCGCCTCTATTTCCTCGAATGCTCGACCCGTACGCAGAGTGCGAAATTCCTTTACGTCAACTTGACGCACAGCAGTCCTACTGAAAGAGATCTCTCGATTTACCATACTAGCGAATTCAACTTGTGTCCAACATAATTAAACATAGCGACTCTTAAATAATGCCCCAATATTCAGATATTTATTTTCGTTGGACGCTCCACATATCATCGATAGACAAGTACGGGGATTTTTGAGTGCGTCAGTACCTTGTGCGTTTCGCTGCCAAGCAACATAGCCGATAGACCACGTCGTCCATGTGAGGCCATAAAGATCAGATCACAGTTGGTCTTTTCGGCAGTTTCGATAATGACGACATAAGGATCTTTGCCGGAGGCTAACATCACGTCACATGCAACATCAACGTCCCCGCACCATTTCGCGATTTCGCCAAGATGATGTGAGGCCCGTTCGGCGTGTTTTTTGGCGAACTGTTCCGGTGAGTCGGGCATTACGAGGCCACCTTCCCCATAATAGGGTAAGGCATATTCGGGTGTGACAGTTAGCACCACAAGTCGAGTTCCTGCTTCCTTTGCAAATTGGATGGCGCGTTGTGCTGTTTGACGTGACAACGCAGACCCATCTGTCGGTACGAGGATTTTCTTAAACATACTAATTTCCTTTTGTTTTGTGGTACTGCCGTTTAAGTAAGTTTGCCAACTACACGAAAGATCCCCAGATATCCGGCTCATTGCTGTGAAGCTCCCTCTTATTCCACCTGCTCTTTGTGACTAGTCCTCTACAAATGTCTCTTCTCGTTTCTTTTTGATGAACGGCAAGAGTACGGCCGCTAACAACAGGACGGCAATCGCGAGTAGGCTCGCAGAAAGGCCACGCGTCACGAAAATACTCCAATCTCCGCCAGAAAGTAGAAGTGCGCGACGCAGGTATTCCTCGATCATCGGCCCTAAAATGAATCCCAAGAGCAGAGGTGCAGGCTCCATGCCGAGTTTGATAAAGATGTACCCAACCACACCAAAAGCTCCAACCATCCAAATATCAAATGCGCTGCTATTTGTGGAATAGACACCTATAGCGCAAAACAATGCGATAGCGGGAAATAGCCAGCGATAAGGAGCAGTCAGTAACTTGATCCAAATGCCGATCAGTGGCAAGTTCAGAATAACTAGCATTGCATTGCCGATCCACATGGAAGCAATTAGCCCCCAGAAAAGCTCTGGATTATTGGTCATCACATGCGGTCCCGGCTGAATGCTATGTATGGTCATTGCACCTACCATGAGAGCCATGATTGCATTCGGCGGAATTCCGAGCGTAAGCAAGGGAATGAATGACGTCTGAGATGCCGCATTGTTGGCCGATTCAGGAGCGGCCACTCCGCGAATATTGCCTTGCCCAAGCGGCATCTCTCCCGGCCGTAACTTAATTTTTTTCTCGATCGTATAGGCAGCGAAGGCGGCCATCACAGCGCCGCCCCCTGGCAAGATCCCTAAGATTGACCCAAGGGCAGTTCCACGAAAGACTGCCGGCATCATCTGCACGAAGTCTTTCTTACTCGGCCATAGTCCCTTCACATTTGACGTAAATACTTCTCGTTCGCTCTCCTTCGTTCCCAGATTCTTAATGATCTCGCCGTAGCCAAAGACACCCATCGCGATCACAATGAACCCTATGCCGTCGTTAAGCTCTTGGACACCAAAGGAGAAGCGGGCTACACCGGAGTTCACATCAGTTCCTACCAAACCGAGGAGTAGCCCCAGTAGAACCATACCAATAGCCTTTAGCAGTGAACCCGATGCAAGGACAACTGCTCCAATCAGCCCCAGAATCATCAGAGAGAAATATTCCGCAGGCCCGAATTTGAGGGCGATCTCAGTCATTGGCACCGCAAAGGCCGCAATCACAAGAACGCCAACGCATCCCGCGAAAAAAGAACCTAAACCGGCTGCCGCCAGCGCGGGTCCGGCACGTCCTTGTCTCGCCATCTGGTATCCGTCGATGACCGTAACCACTGACGATGTCTCTCCAGGCAAATTAACAAGAATCGCTGTCGTGGATCCACCGTATTGTGCGCCGTAGTAGATCCCAGACAGCATGATCAGCGCCGATACCGGCTGCAAGGAATAAGTGATGGGTAACAACATTGCGATGGTAGAAAGTGGTCCTATGCCTGGTAGTACTCCAATCAATGTACCCAGCAAACAGCCGACGAATGCATATAGCAAGTTCATTGGCGTAAAGGCCACACCAAATCCCACCATAAGGTTTGACATCAAATCCATCGCTGCTCCTCAGTTTGTAATAAAGGCTGGCCATAACGGATACGGCAGCTTTAGCAGTAACGTGAACGCTACAAAGCAAATTAACGCGAGTACCGTCGCGAGGATGATTACTTCCTTGAGTTTGAATTCTTCTCCAGCTAGGCTGGCCAAGAATGTCAGGGCATAAATTCCTGCAATTAGTCCCATCGCAGGGAGCTTGATACTCGGCAGCCCATCCAGCATTATGCCGAATACAAGGTTGGCGCCAATGATGAAGAAAAGCGGCTTCCACGCAAAGGGACCGATTTTTTCATCCGCACCCCTTTTTGCAACTATGGCATTGAATGTGATTACTGCGCCAATGACTGCGAGCAGGACGCCCAGCATCATCGGGAAGTATCCTGGTCCCATTTCGGCAGCGGTGCCAATCCGGTAGTTTTTTGAAGCCCACACGGCAGTAATGCCCGCGCACGAAAATACTAATCCGGCGAAAAAGTCTCTTTGTCTAGTCAGCTGCATGTATTGCCTCCGAATTTATAGAATTCACTTTTTTCGACAAGCTTCAACCGAATTGGAATCGCCGGCCTATATTTCATTCATCAGTTTGTTTCCTACAAAATCAGTAGTGTCCCGACGTTATCGCGCTGGGGTCGTATAACAAATTGAAGGATTGAGGATATTCCGTGTTCGAAGCTGGTCTCGATTTGAACGTCGCTAGTAGCATTCTGGGTTCTTCCAACCGGACTGCGGGCGTCGCCAATGAACACGGGCAAACTCGTTTTTGCGCAAACCATGGTGCATCTGCCGCTGACCACGTTTCGCCGTTGCGTCGCTCGCCACGAGGGGGAACACAAGCTCAGGCACTTCACTTGCTTCGACCAGTAGCTGTGCATTGCTTTCGTGCAGCTAACCTATCGGGAAAGCCTGTGCGATATCGAAGCCTGTCTGCGCAGTCAGACAGCCAAGCTTTACCACATGGGTTTTTGCAGCACGGTAGCGAGGAACACGCTGGCCAACGCCAAAGCGGTTCGCGACTGCCGCATCAATGCAGACTTCGCGCAAAGCCTGATTATCATCGCGCGCAAGTTTTGCGCTGAAGAGTCTTTTGGTGTCGATCTGTCCAGCACCGTGGATGCACTGGATGCTACGACCATCGACCTGTGTCTGTTGGTATTTCCGTGGGCGCCATTTCGCTCCACCAAGTCGGTGAAGATACATACGCTGCCCGACCTGCGCGGCAACTTCTCGAGTTTCACTCACATCATCGACGGCAAGTGGCACGAGGCCAACCTCTTCGACACGCTGGTGCGGGAAGCTCGCGGTTTCTACATCATGAACCGCCGCTACCGCGATTTTGAACAGCTGCATCGCTTGCATCAGGCCGAAAGCTTCTACGTCATCCGCGCCAAGTCGAACCCGCGCTTCAAGCGACGCTGTTCTCTGGAATCGGACCGGGCTGCGGGCGTCATCTGCAATCAGATTGGCACCCTGACCGACTTCCACGCGATCCAGGACCACCCAACACCGCTGCTCCGGGTTCGCATCAAGGACGACGAGGGCAAAACGCTGCTCTCCCTTCCGCCATACAGCCCGAAGCTGGCGCCCATCGAGTGAGCTATGTTTAGTTATATAAGTGCGAAACTCGGCGAGAGGCTCTTCCATCACGCCGCCGGTTCGAAGGCCGGGTAGTTGATATCCTCGGACAATTTTTCCCAGCACAGCTTCACCGGCATATCGATCTTCACATCCTCGCTTTTGCAATTGAGCAGGTTGGCCAGCATGCGCACACCTTCATCCAGTTCGACTAGTGCGCAAATGTAGGGCACGCGGTCCTCATGTCCGGGCCATGCACTGTAAGTCGTTGTCCAGCTATAGACCTTTCCCTTGCCAGAGACTTCGCGCCACTCCAGGTTTCGCTTGCCCGTCGCGAGGCTGACGGACCTCGGAAAGAACTGCGGCTTGCCCGTATCCTTGCAGTATTGAATCACCAGTTTTCCCGCCTTAGCCGCATCCCAAAACGGCTTGGTGTTCATGTAGATGTTGACACGCGGCAGAGGCCGCGGAATTCTCTTCTGTGCTTCGCTCATGACTGCTCCAAGATGAGAACTGAGGAAACACCCCAGTTGCGGCCGTAGGGAATCACGCCAATGCCAGTTACCATGGCGTTGCGTGGATCGGAAACTTGGCGCTCGCCGGCCTCGCCAAACATCTGCCGTACAGCCTCAACGAGGTTGAGACCACCACCGGCAAGTCCGGGTTGCCCTGCGGAAATTTGTCCGCCTGACGTATTGAGGGGTAGCGTTCCTTTGTAGGAAAGATCTGTATTCAGCACGAAATCCGAACCCTCGCCGCGCCCACAAAAACCTATGTGCTCAAAGGTGAGAAGAACGGCGATAAGGAAATCGTCATAGGGATGGATCATGCGTATGTCCTTGGGCGTCATGCCTGCTTGTGCCAACGCTTTCGGTCCGGCCACGGTGAATCCGGACTCGGTGATGTCTGCCAGCGGCTCGGTGCCCCTAAAGTTGGTAATCTCACCGTAACCGACGGGATGGATCATTTTCTTCGCCCCCAGCTTCTTCGCGTTTTCGGTCGAAGTGACTAGCACGGCATTGGCACCGTCGCACACCATCACCGAATCGAGCATGCGCACAGGTTCGGAGACATATTTTGATTTCAAATACTCTTCTGCCGTAAGCGGCACGCGCAGCTTGTCGCATGCATTGGGGTTCATCAACGCGTGACTGCGCTGAGTGACGGCGAGCTTGGCCAGTGCCTCGTCCTTGAGCTTGTACTGGTGGCGGTAACGCTGCGTAAGAAGACCGAAAGCACCTACTGGTCCACGCAGGCCCACAGGATATTGGAACTCGTACCGCTGCCCGCCCTGCTCTGTAGGTTTATAGGATGATTGTGCGTCGGAAGCGAGTACGAGTACGGTTTCGCACGAACCGTCGCGGATGGCTGCAGCTGCACGCGCAATCCCAGCGATGATTGATGAACCACCCAGGCCGCTAACCTGCATCCAGGTTGGGGATAGGCCCAGATGCTCGCACATGTAGACACCCCAGAACGGATTGGAGGTCTCGCTCATGGTTTCGGTAATTGATATGCCGTCGATCTTCGATTTGTCTATGCCGGTCTGATTGAGAACCTGCTCCAGCACTTCACCAGAAAGATCATAGGAACTTCGCCCGCCGCGAAGCACGTTCTTCGTCTCGCCATAGCCAATTACCGCTATATCTTTACGCTTTGTCATACGCTTCCTTTATGCAATGTTGCTTCTCCTAGATCGCAAAATAGAACGATGGTAATCGTCATATGCTCAAATACATTCGGTTGTACCAATGATAATTATCACACAACTAGCCTCGTACTATGTAGGCCATGGCAACTGTAGCACGGTACTTGCACACGATTTGGATTAGTGTATCATTGGTTGGACCAATAATACACTAGGAGGATAGGAGACGTTGCTACTGAATGCCCTAAGGAGGGATTGCGACAGTGCATTAGCATCGCTATGGATCACCTTCTGTAAGAAAATCGATGTTCCCTTATTGGAAATAGGATTTGAGATCTCGTGCACAGATACAACCAATAAGAACACGTAGTAATCGAAAGACAGGTTCTAACCAAATAACTGTGAGCTTGAACTTTGACTAATGGAGGAAGACAAAATGATTAAGAAAAGTGTCCTACAGGTTCTGTTGATGATTGGAATTGCACTGCCGGTATTTGGAACCTCCGTTGCAATGGCGCAAGCATATCCAACGAAGCCTATTAGGTTGGTCGTGCCCTATGCGGCCGGGGGCTCTAGCGATCAACTGGCGCGTATTCTTCAACCAAAACTTGGCGAGCTACTGGGGCAAACAATTGTTGTAGACAATAAGCCTGGGGCTGCGGGTGCAATCGGACTAGAGTTGGTTGCCCGCTCGACTCCCGACGGTTACACGTTAGTCTTTGGAAACGTGGGGCCCAACTCGATTGTCCCAGTGATCAAGAAAACTCCATATGATCCAATGAAAGATTTCAAGCCGATCACGTTCGTTGTTAGCGTTCCGATGATCTTGGCCGTAAACAAGTCGTTGCCGGTCAACAGCGTCCGTGAACTTATCGCCTATGCCAAGAATAGTGCAAGCCCAATTACCTATGGATCGGTGGGAGCAGGTGGGTTCTCACATTTGACCACGGAGTACTTTCGAAAGCTGGCGGATATCAAAGCAACCCACATTCCGTACAAAGGGGCTGCCCCGGCCGTGCTCGCGCTACGTACTGGAGAAATCACGATGATGTTCGTAACTCCGCTCGATGGAGAATCGCAGTATCGTGCCGGAGAGATTAAGTATCTTGGCATGGCGAGCGAAGCTAAGAGCGACTTAATTCCCAACGTGCCCTTAATCCGCGAGGTGCTGCCGGGCTTTGTCAGTGAGGCTTGGTTTGGAGTGCTCGCTCCCGCGGGAACACCTGACGCAATCATCAATAAGGTTCGGGATGCGATCATCATGGCCATTGCGGATCCGGCGGTAAAGAAGTCCTTCTCGGCCCTCCACATTGCGCCCAAGACAAATACACCTAGTGAATTCAAAGAAACGATTCAAAAGGAATTAGCGCATTGGGATGGGCTGGTGAAGGAACTGGGCATTGTTTTTGAATAGATCCTACGCAGGGTGCGAGCCGACGCATTTTGTTGTCACTTGGATAGCATCAAGTCAATGGATGGGGATTGTTTAGAGAACGCGCAGTGATTGCATTCCGGACGGCACAGGGAATTCTCTCGTGTATCGAAGTCTAATTCGCTGGCCGAGTAGTCTTGGGTCGATAGCTTCAGCCAGCTTCCCTTACAGGTAGTGGAGGCATCCGCTGCATCAGTTAAAGGCGAAAGTGCTGGGCAAGCGCAGGTTAGTCCCCAATCACGGGGAAGTGCAGGTTCGTTCGTGGGAGTGCTAAAGATATGGTCACGGGTAAAGTAGTTAACAAGAGGCTGTCCGATGATGAGTTTTTCAGAATCCGCAATACAGAGGTACTGCCGCAATGGGAAACAGGAAAAGCCATTCAGGATCTTGATGAGTGTATTTCGGCAGCCAAGGAGTTGTCCGAAGGTAAGAATCATGCTTTGAGGTTTCTGGAGGCAAAGAGAAAAGGAGAGTTCATACTTATCCCCCAGTTTGGTCGCGCGCTGACTGAGCACATGATTGAGGGAATGAGCTACGTTGAAAGTGAGACTGCTCTGGTCCCAGATGGGACATGGAACCTCTACTCGGATTCATATACGAGAAAGAAGGAGTTCAAGAAAGCGGCTGCTGGAATTGAGCGAAGCAGGAAAGAGGGCATGTCGATGCTCAACGGCTGGCCAATCGTAAACTTTGGGGTCGAGGAAGCGAGACGAATCACACAAGCCTCGAAGTTGCCCCTGCACTTCGTTACCTGCGACGAGGATGCCCGTCTCGCCTCGGAAATCGCGCTGGCAGCTGGGTGGACCGCTAACTCCGTGACATCGCTGCAGGAATGCATTTCACATTCCAAGACGATTACGCTGGAGGAAGAAATCCGGCTGATGCAGTACGATGCACGACTAGCTGCAATCTATGCCGAAAAAGGTGTACCGCAGTGCCCTTGGAATGTCTCGCATCTGACAGGCTACGACAGCGCCGGCTACCATTCCTTTGTGCATATTACAGAGGCAATTCTTGCTGCCGAGCAAGGCGTGAAATGCCAGTTTCTGTCCCATGGTGTGGGAATGAACCTGCTCCAAGATATCGCAATGATCAGGGTCTCCGAGAAACTGTGCTATGAGTATTGCAAACGTCTCGGGTACGAGGGCGTTGAATTCATTGCCGGCGTCTTCCCGTTTCTCGGTGCATGGCCGGCCCGGGACGATGAGGCCAACGCGATGATTGCGTGGAACGCGACCATTCCAATCATGGGTGGGTTCCCTGGAATGATCCTGAAGTGCCAAGACGAGGCATTTTCGACGCCTTCGAAGGAGGGCATGGCCAAGTCTGTACGGCTGGCTAAACATATGCTGACCATAATGGGATCGCAGCGAATGCCTGAAAGCGAGGCGCTACGACTGGAAGAGGCGATGATCGAACTGGAGGTCAGGACGTTGCTGGATAAGTGCCTGGAGATAGGCGACGGCGACATGGCGGTTGGTCTGTGCAAAGGCGTCGCGGCGGGCTGGATTGACACCATGGTGACGCCATGGAAACACAACCCGGGAAAGGTTCTACTGGTACGCGACGCAGAAAACGCCGTGCGCTACTTGGAGACTGGGGATATTCCATTGCCGTTGGAAGTCAAGGAATACCATCGGGCGAAGATCAGTGAACGCGAAGGAAAGCAAGGTCGGAAGGCGAACATGGATATGGTTGTGGAAGACATTCAAAGATTCTCTGTGCTGCCCAAGTCCTCATCAAAATAGTAGCTTCTATCGGAGAATCACGTATGTCTAAGGGAAATATCGTACTTGGCACTATCGGTTCCGATGCCCACATGATCGGTGCTTGGGTACTGCAAAAAGCACTTACCGGCGTTGGATTTGCGGTGACTTTTCTTGGCTCCGCCGTTGCACAAGAGGAATTCGTTAACGCCGCTATCGAAACAAATGCAGACGCCATTCTTGTCTCTTCGATGTATGGCATGGGAATTCTTGACTGCGAAGGATTGCGGGACAAGTGCATCGAGGCCGGGCTGAAAGACATTATTCTCTATGCTGGTGGAAATGTCGCCGCCTCTCACGAACTGGAGCGCAATTGGCCAGAGGTCGAAAAGCGTTTCCAAGATATGGGATTCAACCGCGTTTACCCTAACACCGTGAAAGTGGGCGAGGTCATTTCGGCTTTGGAGAGCGATCTGGGACTCGGTGGCTAAGGGCGGTCAGAATATCTATGGATATTCGTCTCCTAGTCGATTTCGGTAGCACCTATACAAAGATTATCGCAGTCGATCTTGATCGAGAGGTTCTGGTCGGCAGGGCGCAGGCCCTGACAACCGTCGATAGCGACATCACGATCGGACTAAGGCGTGCGTACGCGACACTCATAAACGAGTGTCAAATTGACGAGCGCCACATCAAAGGGCGTTACGCAAGCAGTAGCGCCGCCGGTGGGCTGAAGATCGCAGCAATAGGCTTGGTGCCGGCACTCACCCTTGAAGCCGCTCGTCGCGCAGCACTTGGCGCCGGCGCAAAGGTCGTTTGCGCATACGGTTTTGAAATCGATGAGGCAATTGTTGCGGACTTGGTGGGGTGCTGCTGTGACATGGTCCTCTTGACAGGGGGCACTGACGGCGGAGACAAAGCCGTCATTTTGCACAACGCGCGTATGTTAGCGGATTCGAAGCTAAGTTGCCCTATTCTGGTGGCAGGCAACCGGGTAGTAGCCGGGCAGGTGAGGGAGATTCTAGAGTTAAAGGGTAAGTCCGTATCGGTCACTAGCAATGTGCTGCCACGTCTCGACGTAGTCGAAGTGGAGCCGGCGCAGGCGCTCATCCGCGAAATATTCATCACCCGGATAATCGAAGCTAAGGGACTTGCTGGCGCGCGTGAATTCACCGGCGGCGAGATACTTCCGACGCCGAAGGCCACACTCCAGGCAGCAGCCCTGCTTGCTGATGGAACCGGCGACGAACCTGGAATTGGTAGCTTGGCAATCGTCGAGATTGGTGGCGCAACGACAAACATTCACTCGGTTTCCATCGGTTTGCCCTCGGATCCACGGACGATTGTCAAGGGCCTTCCGGAACCGCGAGTCAAACGGACGGTTGAGGGCGATTTGGGAATCAGATACAACGCGGCGACAATCTATGATCTTTTTGGTGATAGTCCTTGCCAGGCCGCGTTGCAGGCAATCTACCCATCGTTCGAGACAGGAATGATGGACTTGAGAGCTTATACGCGAACACTTACGGCGAACGTTGGGCGCGTCCCATCGAATGACTTGGAGTCTGCGGTCGATTCGATGCTGGCAGAATTGGCTACGAGTGCTGCTATGCAACGGCATGCCGGTACGCTGCGCGAGGAGTTCAGCGTGATGGGTGCTATCAAGGTTCAGTACGGGAAAGATCTCCTCGACGTGGAGAACCTGATCGGAACGGGTGGGATATTTAAGTATGGTCTACACCCGGAACGCATCCTAAGGGCCGCACAGTTCAGCGCTAATACGCCTTGGAGCCTGCTGCCGAGAGCACCAAAGGCATTCATCGATAGCGAGTATTTTCTATATGGTGTTGGCCTGTTGGCCCAACATTGTCCGACGCAAGCGCTAAGAATCGCAAAGAAATATCTTCGACCCGTGAGCCTGAATTGATTCTTGCTGCACGGGCATCGTCACGATAAGAGTGATCGAATGATTCTGCCGCTGCGAGGCGTCGAGGTAGAGGCGCCGTTTGATGATGGCGACCGGGGCATAGGCCGACACCGCGACCCGATTTGCGACCGGACCGCGTTCAAGGAAACTTCGAGGAAGCGAACGCCACCTTGGGTGCCGCCTCGGCAATAGATACTCAGCCCGACTTGTGCGCAGATGAACGCCGTCTCGATCTGCTATTCCAACGCCCACTTCGTCAGGGCTGTACTGAAGATTCCGGGCCATTGACGGCTTCAGCCCGCTTCAGAAACCAAATGTCTGTTCTTGCGAGAACCGCTTCTTCAACTCCATTCTCCTTGTCGAGAACGGAGTTTACTAGCCTGACGGTGGCACTGTTTATCGGATGCGCTCCACGGAAGGGCGCTAAGCGCACCTAAATTACAAGCCAAAAACCTTGACTTCTTGTTGTGGTATGGATATTCTGAAAAAAACTGATGAAAATAATATATAACGAGGGCGCAAAGCGCACACTCTGGACCCAGTGTAGGGCTACTTGAATCTGGTGTTGCAGGGCGGCAACGCGATCGCGTCAGTACTCATTAATTTAGGAGGAGTGAATTGGATAAACTGATCGTTACGGCTGCCTTGACCGGAGGATTTCACGGCAAGGAAGCGAATCCCAATCTACCTATAACACCCGACGAAATTGCGCAGGCTGCTTATGATTGCTGGCAGGCCGGTGCTTCTATCGTCCATCTGCATGCACGGGACAAAGCAGGCAAACCCACTTGCGACCCGCAGGTCTATGCCGAAATTGTCGACAAAGTAAAGGCGCGCTGCAACGTCGTGACCCAAGTTTCGACCGGCGCGGGACCCGAGTTAAGCCCCGAGGAGCGGATCAAGGCCATTGAGGTCGACGTCGAAATGGCGTCACTCAACATGGGAACCATGGTTCGTACGCGCTGGAACGAGAACAGCTTTTTTCTCAACACGCGGCCTCAAATCGAGGACTACGCGAAAGTGATGTTGAACAAAGGAATAAAGCCTGAGATGGAGGTGTACGGCCACAGCATGATGGTTGACGTGGAAAACATCATCGCAAAGGGGCTGCTCAAGAAACCCTATTACATCAATTTCGTACTCGGTATGTCACATCAAGGTGGCTTACCGGCCGAGCCAAAACACTTGCTTTCCCTTATCGAGTACTTACCCGCAGACGCTATTTTTAATGTCTCTGGAGTTGGCCCGGGGCAGCTTCCACTGACGACCTTGGCTATGTTACTGGGAGGGCACAGCCGCGTCGGGATGGAAGACAACGTCTATTACACAAAGGGCGTGTTGGCCCGTAGCAACGCCCAGCTTGTTGAGCGGACGATTCGGCTCGCGAAGGAGTTAGGGCGAGAAGTAGCTTCACCTGACGAAGCACGGCAGATGCTTCAGATCAGTACCTAGATTGCTTTTATAAAAAGGAGATAGTCATGATTGGGACTTTGAGTCGGGTGCAGTATTGGGTCTTGGCGGTACTCATTCTTTTTGGAGCCAGCGCAAGTGTCGCTAACGCGCAGCGTAAGAGCGAGATCGTCATCGGGTACAGTATTTCGCTGACTGGAAAGTTCAGCACCGAGGGATCGGATGTTCATCGCGCTTATGAACTTTGGGCGGAGCAGGTGAACAAGCAAGGCGGTATTGCGGTCAAGGACTCCGGTGGCAAGCTACCGGTGAAACTGGTTCACTATGACGACAGCAGTGACACAAACAATGCCATTCGTAACTACGAGCGTTTAATCACTAAAGATCAAGTGGACTTGCTATTCAGTCCGTGGGGCAGTGGGCACAATTTTGCAATTACTGCCCTCACCGAGAAAAACAAATATCCCATCCTGCTCACGGCGGCCGGATCCGACAGGATATTCCAGCGAAATTTCAAGTACATCTTCCAAACAACTCAATTGGCGTCGAATTTGTATGATGCCAAAGTGAGTTTTTTGAGCTCAGAAAAGGGTTCGATTAAGACTGTAGCAATTGCATATGAGAACTTTCTATTTACTCAAAGTTTGCATGATGCTCTGTTGGCAAAGCTAAAGAAGGAGGGAATTCAAGTCGTGGCAGACGAGCAGTATCCCCTCGGTGGTCAAGACTTCACAAGCATGCTCACTAAGATAAAGGCAGCCAAGCCAGACGCCTTCCTATTGATCAATATCATGCCGTCCTCGGTGTACGTAACTCGGCAAATGGTTGAGGTCGGATTTAAACCCAAGGTCTATTCCGTTAACATTGGTCCGATGTTTGCCGCTGAGTTTATTGATAAGTTGGGGGCGGTCACCGAGGGCATCATCGAGAACGGATTCTGGCATCCGGATCTTCCTTACGAGGGAGCAAAGCAGTTTAATGATGCCTACGTAGCAAAATATAAGAAGAATCCTTCCACAGATGCAGCCTATGCATACATAGGCAACCAGATCCTGCAGCAGGCGGTTGAGCAAGCAGGTACCTTGGATAAGGAAAGAGTCACCCAGACCCTGCGGTCGGGGAAGTTCTCCACAATTCTGGGACCCTACGAGTACGATCAAAACGGCGTCAATAAGCACCAGTTGATCTTCTTTGTTCAGGTCCAGAAGGGTAAGCGCGTAATTGTTTGGCCAAAGGATATCGCCAAGGGGACAGTGCAGATGCAATAGATTCTCCTACAGGCTATCGGTTGTCCGATGCGGCTGCAAACGTTCGCAGCCGCGCTTGATTGGCACACAAATCGCTGGAGATAGATGTGAATGCATCCGTAATCGGAGTTTCGCGCGACAAGCCACTAATGGTTGGGGGCGCTTAAGCATGAATTCGATGGCGCTTCGATGCGATGTCGATCAGTTCCTAAATCCTCGCTCAATTGTCTTCGTTGGAGCCAGCGACCGGTCCCCTTGGTCTAACACCGCGTACGGCAATCTCAAAGCGCTCGGTTTTGCAGGGGAATTGCACCTCGTCAGCCGCAGCGGCGGAATGGCGCACGGTCAGCAGACTTTAAGGAGCTGCGCGGAGATTGGTCAATCGGTTGACGTTGCGTTGGTGATGGTGCCAATCGACGCAGTCCTGGACGTTCTCAGCGATATTGGCGCGGCCGGGATTCGCAATGCAGTGATCCTTGCTGGCGGCTTCGCGGAACTTGGCGCCGATGGCGCCAAACTGCAGGACGAACTTCTCGCGTCGTCGCGTCGCCTGGGCATCTCGTTGCTTGGCCCCAACTGTATGGGCTTCATTAATTTCAATGCCCGAAGCGCATGTTGGACGGGATCGATGCGTACGCCGCCGTTGCCCGGTAATATCAGTGTCATCTCTCAAAGCGGCGCGGTAGCGAACTTCGTCGCGCACTTTGCGCACCAGCACGGTGTTGGGTTGAATTGTGTCGTCTCGACGGGGAACGAGCCATCGCTAGATATGGCTAGCGTGATGAATTACCTGGTCGACGATCCCGACACGCGTGTCATCGCGTTGTTCGCGGAAACGGTGCGCGACCCGGCGAGATTCAAACATGCCGCGCGCCGTGCTCTGGACCATGGTAAGCCGGTGGTCGTACTCAAGATTGGCCGATCGGAGATCACCGTGAAGGCAGCACAGTCCCATACTGGCGCCGTAGTGGGCGACGATAAAGTTTTCGATGGTGTGTGCCAACAGCTGGGTATGGTCCGCGTGGATTCGATCGAGGAGTTGGTGTTCACGGCCGACCTGATGGCAAAGGTCGGGCCGCTCAAGGGCGATGGAGTGGCCCTCGTGTCGTTTTCGGGAGGGATGTGTGAGCTCGCGGCAGATTCAGCGTACGCGGATGGTGTCTCTCTGCCAACGCTTGCGGCAGAAACGGTTAGTGCCCTGCGCGCCATACTTCCTTCGATTGCCACGGCCAACAATCCACTGGATATTACGGGTGGTGCCGTAACGAAGCCCGAACTGTTCGAGCAGGCGTTGGACGCGATGTCGAAAGATCCGTCTGTTTCGTTGGTTGCCTGTATTTTTGATGTTCCAACTGGCATAGGCAATGACTGGTCAGCTTCGTACATTGGAGCTGTCAACTCGATCGGACGCTACATGAAGAACACAGCGACTCCGTCGATCATGTTTAGCCATACCGCTAAAAGCGTGTCTGACAAGAGTCGGGAGCTAATTGTCGCGGCAGGACTTTCCTATGTACCGGCCGGTACAGGAATGGGGATACGCGCCATTCGTAACGCCATTTCCTGGTCCGCAAAGTATCGGAGGTTGCGCGGGGATTTGGAAGGCAGCGCGCTAGAGTCGCAGCCGCCGAGTCCTTTGCCGAGTTCTGAGCGACATACCCTCGCTTATCTTGCCGGGTTTAAGGTTCCTGTCATACCGACCGTGTTGGCACGATCTGAGCAGGAAGCTGTGGCGGCGGCCGATACGATGAGCGGCAGCCTAGCCTTGAAGATCGCGTCTCCCGATATTGCGCACAAGAGTGATGTGGGCGGTGTTTTGCTAAATATTGTTGGCGAGGAAGCCGTAGCGCAGGGGTATTGCCAGATTATGGCTGCAGCACATGCGGCCGTGCCGGAAGCGTTACTTGAAGGGGTTCTGGTTTCGCCAATGCGGCGCGAAGGTGTCGAACTATTTGTCGGGGTGCGTCTCGATCCGCAATGGGGGCATGTGATTGCGGTTGGACTCGGCGGAGTGTGGATAGAAGCGCTTCAAGATGTTAGTTTGCGGGTTCTTCCGGTAACCCCGGAGGACGTAGCCGAGATGCTTGGCGAATTGCGTGGAGTCAAATTGCTAGGTGGTTTCCGTGGTGCGCCACCAGTGAATATTGCCGAGGTCGCACAGGTAGTAGCGCGTATCGGCACGGCGGCGCTTGGACTAGGGCCGACACTCGATACCCTGGAAGTGAATCCTCTCTTGGCAGCACCGGGCCGAATTGAGGCTTTGGACGCGTTGGCTACCTACAACGTTTAAGTGCAATCAATATGGCAAGGCTAAGAGCAGAACAGATCCCTGTCATCGTAGGTATCGGCGAGGTCATGGATCGACCGGACGATCCGGCGCTCGGCCTAGAGCCCGTGGCGTTGATGGCAGAATCGTTGAGACGCGCCGAGCAGGATGCCCACGCCGACTTGCTGATCAGGCTTGACTCGCTGGACATTATCAATTCCTTTTCCTGGCCATACCACGATATTCCTGGAACGCTTTGTCAGCGCTTGGGCGTGACGCCGGGGCGTGTGGTATACAGGCCAATTGGCGGCGAAACCCCGCTCCTTAGCGTGCATGAAGCCGCGCGGCGCATTGCGCGCGGCGATTCGACGGTTGCGGCTGTCTGCGGCGGCGAAGCAGAGCGTACCGTACAGTGGGCCAAGCGTGAAAAATATACGCTGCCATGGACCCAACCGGATCCGAACTGGGTACGCGAATACGCGCGCGATTTCATGCATCCTGAGATGGCACGGCACGAACTGCTGCGCCCATTGGATATTTATCCGCTCTATGAGAATGCGATTCAGCACGCCTGGGGTCAGACCCCTGCCGAAGGCACAGCTGAGTCGGCCCGGCTGTGGTCCGCTTACTCGGAGGTAGCGGCAGTCAATCCGTACGCATGGATGCCTAAGCATTTCACTGCGGCAGAAATTGCGACGCCCTCCGCAGGTAATCGAGTGATTGCTTGGCCTTATATGAAAATGATGGTAGCGCAACCAAGCGTTAACCAAGGAGCGGGGCTGCTGATAACCAGCGTTGCGCATGCCAAAAGCTGTGGCATCCCAGAACACAAGATGATCCATATCTGGGGCGGTGGGGCTGCCAACGAGCCGCGCGATGTGTTGAGCCGCCCGCAGTTCCATTCTTCGCCCGCAATGGAAGAAGTTCTTGCGCGTGCCGCCGTCGTTGCCGCAGGCGGGAGCTGCGATCTGTTCGAGTTCTACAGTTGTTTTCCGTGCGTCCCGAAGATGGCGCTTCGTGCAATGCCGCAGGCGCGTGGACGTCCGCCGACGGTAGCTGGTGGCCTCACCTTCTTTGGCGCGCCGGTCAATAATTATATGACCCATGCCGTTGCAGGGATGGCGCGCGCTTTGCGCGCGGGCGGGCAGATGGGTTTGCTTTACGGACAGGGGGGGCACGTGACCAAGCATCATGCCCTTGTTTTAGCCGATCGGGCGCCGGCGCATTCGCTGGCGACGGAGGACTTCAGCGTCCAGGCAGCCGCCGATGCGCGTCGCGCCGACCCTCCGCGGGTCGTATCCGACTATCGCGGATCGGCCACGATAGAAAGCTACACCGTGTTGTACACGCGTGATGGCGAGCCGCATCACGGCACCATCATTGGACGCGCATCGAACGGCGCACGAATGGCCGCTCGGGTGCCCGGCGCTGATGCCAACACCTTGGCATATCTTACTGATATCGAGCATTCGCCGATTGGCAGTGCCGGTAGCGTAAGGCTTGGAAGTAGCGGATTACTTGAATGGAGTGTTTCATGAAAAATGTAGAAGCAAGCGAAGCGGTACTGGTTGAAAAGCTCAGTTCGCATGTGGTGCTGGTGCAGATAAACCGCCCAGAGGCTCGAAATGCCATCAACGGAGCCGTTGCTCGTGGCCTGGAGCAGGCTTGGAAGCAAATCGAAGCGGACCCGGATGCATGGGTGGCAATCCTCACAGGTGCAGGCGATCAGGCTTTTTGTGCAGGCGCGGACCTGAAGGAAATGGCGGCTGGCAATCGCGACTCACTGTTCACCGAGGATGGCGGCTTCGCGGGCTTTGTCTACGCTAAGCGCAGTAAGGTGTGGATTGCCGCAATCAACGGTACTGCTGTAGCGGGAGGTTTGGAGATCACGTTGGCATGCGACATGGTGGTTGCCGCGGATACGGCGACTTTTGGCCTGCCAGAGGTCAAGCGCAGTTTGATCGCGTTGGCGGGGGGCGTGTACCGCCTTGCTCGCTCCATCCCGCGCAACGTGGCGATCGAAATGATTGCTACGGGGGAGGTGATCAACGCCGAACGTGCGCACTCTCTTGGACTGGTGTCGCGCGTAGTGCCACCCAATGAATTGCGCAGTGCAGCGCTCGATTTGGCGGAATCGATCTGCCGCAACGCGCCGATGGCCGTTCGCGAAAGCTTGGCACTGGCGCGTAGTGCGGCTGACTTGACCGAGACCGAGTTGCGCGCAGCGGGGGAGTTGGCGCGCGAGCGCCTGTATGCAACGGACGATTTTCGCGAAGGGCCGCGCGCATTTGTAGAACGCCGGGCGCCAAATTGGACCGGTCGCTGATTCGAACTATTTTTGATACTGCGAAAGAGGTAGTGCATGAGCGAGGACATTTTTCATCGACTTGGAATGGAGGTTCCGATCTTCGCTTTCTCGCATTGTCGCGACGTCGTAGTTGAGGTAACCAAGGCAGGGGGTTGTGGCGTGCTTGGCGCCGTGTCGCATTCGCCTGAGCAATTGGAGCGCGAGTTATGCTGGATCGACGACCATATCGGAGACCGCTGCTATGGAGTCGACGTACTGATTCCCGGTAAGTATGACAAGGAAGCTGACAGGGGCGACACGTCGATTGATGACCTTATTCCGCAGCAGCACAAGCGATTTGTCGCCGAGATGCTTGATCAAGCAGGTATTCCACAGCTACCGCCCGATGAAGCGAGCCGGGTACAGGAATATCTGCTGCAAAAGAGCCGCAATTCAACGCCAGCAGGGGCGCTTAAGCTGCTTGACGTGGCGTTGAGGCATCCAAAGGTAAAGCTCATCGTCAGTGCACTTGGTGCGCCGCCAGCAGAGTCCGTTAGGGATTTTCACGAGCGGGGCATTTTAGTCGGCGCATTGTGCGGCAAGGTCGAGCATGTGGTGAATCATCGCGACGCGGGGGTTGATCTTCTCATTGCACAAGGCTCGGAAGCGGGCGGCCATACCGGTACGATCTCCACAATGGTTTTGCTGCCACAAATTGTTGATGCGTTTGGCGACTCCGGTATCGTTCTGGCCGCTGGTGGAATAAGTCGAGGCAGCCAGATTGCTGCCGCAATGGCGATGGGTGCGAAAGGCGTTTGGTGCGGAACAATCTGGCTGGGCACCCGAGAGAGCGAGTTGAGTCCTTATGAGAAGGCGACTGTATTCAAGGCAAGAGCTGAAGATGCCGTTCAGCGGCGCTGTATGACAGGGAAACCTGTGCGCATGTTAAAGAGCAAGTTCTCAGAGGCATGGGAGCAACCAGGTGCGCCAAAGACCCTAATGCCACCATTACAGAATCTTCTGTATTACGAGGCGCGGGCACGAATAGACAGGGCGGAGAGGGCTGACTATTACTCTTTTCCCGCCGGCCAGGTTGTCGGGACGTTAACCGAAGAAACCTCTGTTCGTCGGGTGATGCATGAACTACTCCAGGAATACGCAGATACGATGGAGCGCCTTGCGAATATGGTCAGCGAAAATCGAATTTAGAGGCCCTGCTGGATGCTCATAGCGGGTACTTGTTTTGAACCTGCACAACGTTTAACTAAAAGATGGAGGACTAGATGTTTTACAAAAATAAAATAGTATTAGCGGCGACTGCATTGTTCGTTACATTCGGTATCGCGCATGCACAGACACCGATCAAGATAGGAGTGGTTCTTGCCCTCACAGGCCCAGCTGCCTCGGTGGGGATTCCGGAAAAGAACTCGTTGCTGCTAATTCCCAAATCCCTAGGGGGGCATCCGGTAGAAGTTATCATTCTCGACGATGCTACCGATACAACCAAAGCTCGCAAGAATGCGGAAAAATTGGTGTCGGAAGATCGCGTCGACATCATGATCGCAGGAGCCACTCCGATCAGTGCTCGTGCCATAAATCCTGTTGCAGAAAGTTCGAACACACCTTTCGTGGCTTTGGCACCGGCAGGAAATCTAGGCGCATGGGTATTCCAGATTCCGTTCACCGAAGCGCAGTACGCCAAGACGACTGCAGACCATATGAAGGCTTCTGGCGTTAAGACGATTGCCTTCATCGGTTACAACGATCCGTATGGCGAAAGCTGGGCTAAAGAGATAGTGAAGGCCGCTGAAGAACGCAATATCAAGGTAGTTGCCAATGAGCGGTTTGAGCGCACAGCCACTTCGGTTACTGCACAAGCGCTAAAGATCATGTCATCTAATCCTGATGCGGTAATGATAGGCGCCTCAGCGGGGCCAGCCGTGTTACCACAGGCTACTCTTGTCGGACGAGGTTTCAAGGGAAGGTTCTATCAAGGCGCGGGGGCCATAAATGACGAGTTCCTGCGACTGGGAGGCAAGGATGTCGAAGGCGCATTGTTCGCTTCCAGTCCGTTACCCGCCCTCGATCAATTGCCGGCCGGTTCTCAGCAAAAGGAGAGCGGAATGAAATTGAAAGCTCTCTACGAAACCGCATATGGTACTGGAACCTTGACCAACTTTAGTGCATATGCATGGGACGCTCTTCAAGTTGTTACGGCGGCCACTCAAAAAGTTCTCACATCTGCTGCCAAACCCAAGCCGGGTACTCCAGAGTTCCGCAAGGCGATTCGCGACGCGTTAGAACAGGCTCGAGATGTCAGGGGTGCACTTGGCACGGTGGCATTTTCTCCGACAAATCATTTGGCCTATGACGGGTCGTCGCTAATCGTGATCACAGTTCGTGACCGTCATTTTGCCTTGGCACAATGACGGTCAGATAAGCTCTGACTAGACCTAGTATGTCAACAGCATTGTCGTGAATCGCGGTGAATAGATATCCCTATCCCGCGAATCTCAGCGCGGGATAGGGGGTCACGTTGTCAGTGACATTTCCAAACACAGCACCTAGTCCGGAAGTTGTTTTCTGGAGCTACAAGATTGCTTGAATCGGGACGTGATTGCCTTGTGAGCACAGCAAGTGTGTTACAGGCAACTTAGGGTACGCCTCGGGTTTTGTTTGCTGTTTTGGCAAGACATACATGAAGCATCAAAATCTTGAAAATGTGATCATTTTGGTCTTGGTTCATTAGGGGGTAGACATGATCTCGACTGGTCGCTTGCTGTCCGCCCATCGGTCAGTGAATATCCGTCCCAAAGCGATCATCCACTGCTAGTTCGCTGCGACGCACAGAAAAGCCAGACTCCAAAGGCAGGCAGGAAAGAAGGAATAATCCATGACGTTTGATATCGCACTTCTGCTCGCGCAAGACGGTATTACCAACGGAACAATCTACGCACTCATCGCGTTGGCGGTTGTGTTGGTCTACACGGTGACACGCGTGATCTTCTTTCCGCAGGGTGACTTCGTCGTCTATGGCGCGCTGACATTGGCCATGCTTGAAGGAGGCAAAGTGCCAGGCACCGTATGGCTGGTGGTGGTACTTGGCGCGTTAGCTGCGGTGCTCGATGGCTTCGTCGCATTGCGGGCACGCAACTTCAGTTCGTTGCCGCGAAGCGCGTTCATCAATCTGGCAATTCCCGCCGCCATAGCGGGTCTGGTATGGTGGCTAGCGCCGCTCAAGCCTCCATTGATCTTGTGCATGGTGCTAACAATATTAATCGTGTTACCAATGGGGCCGTTGATTTACCGACTGGCGTTTCATCGTGTCGCCCACGCTTCCAGTCTGGTGCTTCTAATCATCGCCGTTGCTGTTCATTTCGCTCTTAACTCACTTGGGCTCGCGATATTCGGTACCGAGGGCCATCGCACGCAAGCTCTATCAACGACCCAATTCAACGTCGGTGCGCTGACCATCTCTGTGCAGAGCATCGGTGTGATCGTGGTGGGCTTGGCGTTGATGGCTGCGCTCTATGCTTTCTTCACTCACACAATTGCCGGCAAGGCGTTGCGTGCAACCGCAGTCAATAGACTGGGGGCGAGACTGATGGGGATCGCCCCTAACACTGCCGGCGCGCAAAGCTTCGCACTGTCGGCTGGGATTGGTGCTGTTTCAGGCATCTTAATCTCCCCAATCACAACGATATATTACGACTCTGGGCTACTAATCAGCCTCAAAGGTCTTGTTGGCGCAGTGGTGGCGGGCTTGGCAAGCTACCCTTTGGCAGTTTGCGCGGCAGTTGGTGTGGGCCTGATGGAATCGTTCGCCTCGTTCTGGTCAAGTGAATACCAGGAAATTATCGTTTTCATGCTGATCATACCTGTACTACTGATCCGGTCAGTCGTCTCTAAGCACCACGAGGAGGAAGAATGATTAGGAACGCCGCAATACTGGGCTGGACGGTTGTCGCGGGTCTTGCGGTAGCACCTGTTGTCTTGCCTGAGTTCTACGTTACGTTGCTGAACTATGTCGGTTTGTATTCGCTTGTCGTTCTGGGCCTAGTGCTTTTAACCGGGATCGGCGGACTGCTTTCTTTCGGGCAGGCGGCTTTCGTCGGGGTAGGCGCCTACACGACCGCGTTTCTGTGCTCGGCATATGGACTGTCGCCATGGATTGGCTTGGGGGCGGGCTTGGCGCTGACGGTAGGGTCGTCACTTATTGTCGGAGGCGTCACAATGCGGTTGTCCGGCCACTATTTGCCATTGGGGACAATGGCGTGGGGCATTAGTCTCTATTACCTTTTCGGCAGTATGCAAATCATGGGTGGTAAGACTGGAATGGGCGACATTCCGCAGATTCACATCGGGTGGATTGTGCTCGATAGTGGTCGCAAGTTTTATCCACTCATTTGGATCACGGTGCTTGTTGCCGTGGTTGCCGTCAGCTTTCTACTTGAATCGCGCACCGGCCGGGCCATTCGTTCACTCAAGGGAGGTCAACGTATGGCGGAGAGTTTCGGTATTGACACTGCGAAATTTAAACTCCTTATCTTTGTCTACAGTGCCGTACTTGCTAGCGTGTCAGGTTGGCTCTATGCGCACTTACTTGGCTATGTGAATCCCTCACCGTTCAGTCTGCACATGGGAATACAGTATTTGTTCATGGCGGTCGTCGGTGGCATCGGCTATGTCGGTGGAGGCGTTGTGGGTGCCGGGCTCATGACCTTGGTCGAAAACTTGCTGCAAGATCTTCTCCCAAGGTTCATTGGCAATAGCGGGAACTTCGAGTTGTTGGTGTTTGGGGTCATGGTCATTCTTTTGCTTCAGTATGTACCGGACGGGGCCATGCATTTGCTGCGACGATTCCTGCCGCGTGCGAATGAAAAGCATGGGGAAGTCGGGCTCGTCGCACGGTCGTTGGTAAAGCGCAGCAAACGGGAATTGGGCGAGTTGCTGCTTGAGGTTCAGGGTGTCGTTAAAAAGTTCGGCGGTCTGGTGGCGGTCAATAACGTCGACTTCAATGTTAAGGCGGGGGAAATTGTCGGCTTGGTGGGACCCAATGGTGCTGGAAAATCGACCATGTTCTCGCTCATCACGGGGATCGAAAGCCTGACCGCTGGCCGTGTGCTGTATGACGGTCGGCGTATAGACATGATGCAATCACGCGTCATCGGTAGGCTTGGGATAGCGCGCACTTTCCAACATGTGAATCTGTTGCCTACGATGACTGTGTTGGATAACGCGATGTTGGGTGCGCATATGCGTGGGAGGAAGGGGGTAGTTGCAGCTACGCTGCGTCTCGATCGTGGAGAGGAAGATGGACTACGGGCAGAGGCGATCCACCATTTAAAGCGTGTTGGTCTCGGTGGGCGGATCAACGAATTGGCCGGCAACCTCTCGCTCGGAGAGCAACGCATGGTCGAGATTGCGCGCGCGCTATGTGCGGATCCGATCCTGCTACTGCTGGATGAACCCGCTGCCGGATTACGTTACCTGGAAAAGCAGGCGCTAGCTAAGCTGTTGCGCGAATTGCGGGCTGAGGGATTGGCAATTCTTCTTGTAGAACATGACATGCAATTGGTCATGGGCTTGGTTGATCGTCTGGTGGTACTGGATTTCGGCGAGAAAATTGCCGAGGGTACGCCGCGCCATGTGCAAAATGACCCCAAGGTCCACGAAGCCTATCTCGGTGGCCTTGAAGAAGAAGTGGAGGGGGCATGATGAAATCAAGAATCGAACAATTGTTCTGCTGTACGAACCCGCCGCCGCATAACCAGTGGGCAGCAATATGAGCGCCTTACTCGAGATCCGAAACTTGCAGGTAAGTCACGGCAAGGTCGAGGCCCTTAGCGAATTCAGTATGGTGATTGCGTCCGGTGGCATTGTCACTGTCATAGGCCCCAATGGTGCTGGCAAGAGCACTTCGCTCAATGCCATCATGGGCGTGCTTCCTTGCAAAGGCGATGTGCTGTTTCAAGGAGAGAACATTAATGACTTAAGCGTTGAGCAGCGCGCGGCACAAGGCTTGTCGCTGGTTGCAGAAAAGCGTGAATTATTTGGGTCGATGAGTGTTGAAGACAACTTGATTCTCGGAGCATATACCCGCTACCGGAAAAACGATCGCACGGTGCGTTCCACTCTCGATGAGATATATGCGCGCTTTCCCCGTTTGACGGAGAGGCGTAAACAACTTGCCGCAACGCTGTCCGGCGGCGAACGGCAGATGCTCGCGCTAGGACGCGCATTGATGGCCAAGCCTGCGTTGATCATGTTGGATGAACCCAGCCTTGGCTTGGCGCCGCGGATCGTGCGCGACATTTTTCGCATCATAACTGAGCTACGCTCGACTGGCGTGTCGATCCTCTTGGTCGAGCAGAACGCCCGCGCAGCAATGCAGGTGGCTGATTACGCATACGTCCTTGAAATGGGAGCGGTGTCCATGGAAGGACCGAGCGAGCAGGTGGCCAAGGATCCGCGCGTCGCTAAAAGTTACCTCGGCTTTTCGGAGGTGAACGAGTCAGAACAAACATAGTATGTCTCGGCGTTGGCGTGTCTC
>ORMF010907170.1_pt1 | contig 31758 bp, 30 predicted proteins | sample 1779871 | NCBI WGS metagenome assembly ORMF01 (sample SAMEA104232316, study PRJEB22302) | groundwater metagenome | biome: forest; feature: aquifer; material: groundwater | place: USA | collected 2011-08-07 | depth 5.4 m | reverse complement strand
GCCCGCCCCCGCCAGCCCCCCCGCCTGCACCGACTGACGGAGCAGGTGGCGAATCTCCGGCCAAGCCCAGACGTGCCGTCACCATCAGCTCGCCACGAACCATTATTGAAAGCATATCACCGTCAAGTTTCGCGGTAACCGGTTCGCCCAGCAGAACCGGCCTAATGAATGTGGCCGATAATGATGCAAATCGGCCGCCAGGCCAGGTCGACTCGATGCCCCAGAGAAGCGCATGCATTCCATGGACCACTACTTCTCCCGGGAATACCGTCGCGGCCCAGATCGGGTCAACGTGCAGTGGGTTCTGGTCGCCGGAGAGCCGGGCGAAATGCACCTGGTCCTCAAAGATAAAGCTACGCTCCGCCACAACACAGTTTCCCACTTCTCCGGGGCAATCGGTGATCACACCAATCCCGTAAATAGTGTACATGCGCGGCCCGAGGCCATCATCGCTTCAGGCCTGTTCGATGGTGATGCTATCCGGCTTTGGATAGGGTGTCGACGCTTGCCATGTGAATAGATTCGGTTCTCCCTCGTCGAAACCGGATCGGCGCCAGAATTCGAGGCATGGGCGATTGCGTTTGGTAGGTAGGGCGCGGGCTACGACCTGCGGTACGCAAGAAATGCGCGCCGCCTCAACCACCAAGTGAACCATCGCCTCTTCAATCTTACGTCCCATCGCACGGCAGCTCAGTATGAAATCGATAATTTCCAGGCGTCCGTTCTCTCGCTGCCAGCTCACCACTCCGGTCAGGCCAAGGTTACCGAAGCGGTCTCTCACGGAAACGGCAAGCGCCTCGCGATCCCTCCGTTCTGCCAACCATTGCGGCAGATCGGTATCGGCCAGCCTACGGCCGGACAGGTTCATCTGATTAGTCTTGTTGATCAACTGTACCGTTCGTATGAGGTTGGCTTCGGCCACCGGGGCAAACCCTACCTTGACATCAAGCGACAGCAGCCAGTCCTCCAGAGAAGGGAACGCGGCAGCGCTGTCCTTGCGCTCACGATCCAGAACGTACATTCGCGTACGGGCACGGTCTTCGTCGGTTACTGCTGGCTGATCAAAGCAATCGAGCATCCGCAACGATTCGGCAAAACGCACTGGGTCCTTGGGCCACTCAGGTACTAATATCTCGGGCAATGCTTCGCGTACGCGGCCCCTTTCGGCGGGATTATCGTCGATGAATACCACTGAGTGCAGGCCGAGATTGAGTTCCCTCACGAGATCGACGAGGTTCTGAGCCTTGTCGTTCCAATTGATCCGCCACCCGGCCAGGTCAGAGCGGCTAAGGACCATCTCAGGGTGACTATCGATTGCTTCCAGCGCTACGGCTTCATCGTTCTTGCTCACCAGGCCCACCTGGATGCCCCGGGCGGTCAACTCCTTCAGCGCTCTTTGGAACTCCGCAAACGCCTCGCCGACATGGTCGTGACCGCCGAGGCGAAGGTTTTGCCAGCCCTGATCGCCAACGATGCCACCCCAGATCGTGTCGTCGAGATCTACGACGACGAGCTTTCGGCTCTGGCCAGTGCAGCCGCGAACTGCTGCTTTCACATCGCGTGCAGCGGCCTGAAACACCGATTCAGTGAATGGCGACTTCATCAAGAACCAATACTTCGACTCGCGAGCCGGTGATCGGGCCGCCTCGAGCCATCGACAGGCGTCGAGCAGGTGGATGCCCTTGGCGTCGGCGAGGGCTTCTGCCAGCCGGGTGTTCATCTTCGCTAGCAAGTAGGCATGGCCACCCTGCGTCCAGTCCAGCATACCCAATCCGCGGCCAATGTCCGACCGCACCCAGGTCGCGACGAAGAGCGTTCTCAAGTTTGCGGCAAAGAGTTTCAGGCTGGCGGCAAATCGGTCGACTACAGCCAGGGCCGCTTTCGGCTCGACTTTTTCCCCTTCGATCAGCCGTGCATATTCGGGGATCACGCCTTCGGGGCGCGTCCACACAAATCCAAAACAGTCACGGCTGATGGGCGGTGGTGCGGCGAGGGCCTGGAAGACCTGTCCGTACGGCGCACATGAGGCCGTGCAAACCGGGGAAGATTGGTCCGTCGCAAGATAACGACCAACCATCTCGGCGTTGAAATCCGAAACGACATACACTTCGGCCATTAGCAAACCTGTTTCAGAATGGCCTCAACAAGCGAGGTTGGCGTTCTCAGGTTGGTCATGTTTTCATCGTAGGCATCGGAGCCGAAAAGATCTATGTCGTTTCCGGTGACCTCTTTGACCTTACGCTCGACGGCTAACACCAAGGTGGTCAGCGCCAACGAGTCCAAGACACCGTCATCGGCAGCCAGTAACAAGTCCGGTGACTTGATCAACTGCGATTCGGCAGAGCGCAGCCCATTCACGACGTCAATTGCCTCGTAAACGATAGACAGGGCAACCCGCTGATCCATCAAACCCCTCATTATAACACGAACTCGCGGCGCCTAGATCTTGTGTTACACAACATTCCCTGGATGGCTCCTATTTCGAGCGTCAGAGTAGCTGGTTGCGCTCCCGGTGAGTAGCTGGAACGCAATGATGGCCGCCACTCGCTGCCATGGCTGCCGAACACGACCTCCGGGGCGCCGCATCTGGAACAAGACCTGCCCTCATCACTTCGCACGCGTCGGCTTTCGCTAAGCGCAGGAATAGCATCGCTCCAGGAGGAATTAGCGCGCTGACCTCTCACTTGGTGATCGTGCGCTTGCGGAACACAAAGACGTGCACATTCCCCAGCGTCGGGTCGTACGCTAGCAGGTCAAGGCATAACGGCTTTCCCCACTCCTCCACTTCATCGCGGCTGTGGAAGGTCGCCTGGGGTGTTATGATGTAGTCGTAAAAGAAATTTTTTGCCCCCTCCCAGGTCCGGTTGCCCCGCGATTTCAGGAGATGGGCCAGATAATAGATCGGGATTAACGTAAGATTCAGTAGGGCGCGGCCCGGCGCGGATCGCTCCAGCCAGCGGATCGGCGGGCCCGCGTAAGTGTAGATGTAGTAGTAATAGCGGTGGCGGTTGTAGACGCCAAGGTAGAGGTATCCGCCACCACGCAAAATCCGCACATTTTCCGACAACGACTTGAAGGCATCCGGGGTGTGATGAATGACGCCGTCGGAGACCACCGCGTCATAGCAGGCATCGTTGAGGGGCAGGGACAAGTTGCTCGCCCGCACGAAGGTTGCCCTTGGTGCTCGACGCCTTGCCCGAGCAAGAGATCTTTCACTGATGTCGACGGCTGTCACGTTGTGGCCGAGAGAGGTGAGAAACATTGTTGCCCGCCCGGGCCCGCAGCCGACCTCCGCCACCACTACCGGTTTGGCCAAGTATCGGTCGCAAAAGTTGAGGAAAGGTCGGGGCTGTACGCGCCTGGGATTCGCCTCGTCGTGAGGCGTTAGGGCATCGAAGGGATGGGCGTCGTAATGTGCTTCCGTCCGGCTCTGAAGTAAAAGATCGGTCACCCCCGTCGCCTTGTTTACCCGGTACCTAGCAACAGCGTGTCCTCCAAAAGGGCGAGCGTCTCAGCAGCCGCCCGGTCCCACGAATAGGTTCGACCCTGCACGGCGGACGCAGCTGCCGCTGTTGCGCGGGCCTCCGGATCATCCATCATTCTGGCAATGGAAGCGGCAATACCCGCTACGTCATCAGGTACGAAGGGGTACCCGCCTGCCCCGGCAACCTCCCGGTTGCCAGGTGTATCCGCGACCAATAGCGGTAGTCCTTTCGCCATCGCCTCGACCAGCGGAAAGCCGAAAGATTCCACCAGAGACGGGAACACGAACAAGTCAAGGGAGTCATAGAGCGCCGAGACGCCTGCGGCATCCAATTCGCCATTGTTCTCCACGAACGAGTCGATGCCCCATTGCTCCGCCTGGGCCATGATCTCAGCGGTGCCCGAACCGTGAGGAGCCAGCGTCAGCACCAACTTGATATTACGGCCCTCGCGCCCTAGCCTTCCGACGGCGTCGACCAACACGGCGAGGTTCTTCTGCACACCCCATTTGGTGATGTAGCCGACCCGGAACGGACCTCCTCCTCCCAGTTTGCGCCCACGGCCGGAGGAAACGAGGCCGGGACCGTGCGGGATAACTCGGATCTCCTGACGTGCCCGCCCCGTGCGTTTGGATATAGCATCCGCAAGCGAAGCGGTCTGCACCGTCAGCGCAGTCGCAGTGCGCACAGAGCGTTCTACCCACCGGGTTTTGATGTCCCATGCGAGCACCATTAGGCGGCTGCGAACATGCTGGCGGTGTAGCTGGTCAAAGACTGGCGAGAAATGGCCTGCGTGCTGTTCCAGCAGCACTGTGGGGCAGGACAGCGTACGCAGCGGCAGGTAATTTGTGATCGAGAAAACCAAATCCGCCGATACCTCCCGCACGGCGCGACGCATGCCGATCTCGTACCAGCGCAGGAGGCCGGACCAACAATCGACATTGCCTATGTCCACCCGCTCGACCACGAACTCTGGTGATAAATTAAGCACCACACGCGGATGCGCAGCCACCGCCCATCGCCAACCTTGCCTCTGCAGCCCCATGTGGCGCAGCAAGTTTTCCAGTACCACAAGGGATCCACCCTCTTTGATTGATACAGCATTGATGAGAACTCGCATCACCATAGTTCCCGGGTTCTCTGAAACCATTTTAAATAATCCCAATCACCACACATGACCGCTCTGAAATCATCCAATGTCAAATACCTATCAATGTTTATGCGTGGAAAAGCATATCTATTGACTGTTGGTGTTAGCCTGCCGTGAATTCCAGCTGCGGCGTCGAGATAGCCTGCGCGCTTAACAGCCTCAGTCAAGTTCGTCGAGTGCCTGCCCCACGTATATGCAAAATGATGACACGCTCCGAATCCTCTATCGACTATATGCATCCGGGACAACGCAAGTTGCTCAGCCATATCTGCAGGAGTGCACCTTGTGAGATCTACGTGATCAACACCATGCGATCCAATCGTCCAACCCAAATCTGCCAGCCTCTCAGCCTCCGGCCAGGTTAGAAACATCTCATTCGGATAATGCCCCAGACTTGGGTCGGAGGTCCGGCCCTCTGTTCCACCAATCCAACCCGTATTCAAATAGACAGTCGCGCTGCAACTATTCTGAGCAAGAATAGGTGCGGCGACGTATAGGAGCGAGTTATAACCATCATCGAACGTAATAACAACGCTCCGCGGAATCGCGAGCTCCAATTTACCCCAACACAATGAATCCAGCGCTATTACATTACGCTCGCGCACCAAATAGCTTATCTGAGCGGCAAAACTTTCGGCGGAGACAGCCCAGCTACTCAGCCCTACGGAGTGGTATAGCAAGACCACTGGCACATCTGAAGGCCTATTGAGCATGCGCAACATCCTCGCAAGACGTCTTTTGATCATAACCCGCGCAACTGGGTTAGCACGGCCAGAAATCACTGCGGGCACCCTGCGAAGAAGATATCTATTTGGGTCGTTCATAAGGCCATCTGTCTTCGGGAGAGAACATTATCTTGTTGCGCAATCACCGCCAATCCAGCCGCTACCCCAACCAACCCCCAGAAGAAGGGTGCCTCCGGGGAGCCTGGCGCAACCCACCACGCCTCAAATACTGAGTTTGCCACGAATCCAGTCAGCGCTCCAAAGGCGATCCCTATCGAAATCTTCAACTTCTTTGACTGAGCCCTTTTGAACGCACCAACTAAAAGTCCAAACATTACCATAAGAAAAATCACATAAAGGAGTAACCCAATAATTCCTAACTCTTCAAGGATTGCGAGCTGCGCATTTCCTTTTTCGCGGCCATAACCTAAGGCAGTCAGCCCCTCCAGCCCTTCGCTGAAGCCGGTCTCTCCGATAGTTACACCGTAGCCGCCACCCACCCAACCGCCTTTGAGGGCCAAATCGAACGATTCTGTCCAGACCTCAACTCGTGAAAAAAGAACACCTTCCTCTACGGTACCACCCTTCCTGATCATGTGGAATTCGACGAACTCCATTATTTCGGGAAAAGCAAAGTCGACAATGACCGCTGTCCAGACTACGAATGACAACTCTATGGCCCGCCGCAAGAGCCCTTTACCGATCATGTACCCCAAACCTGTGAACAATATGATGAGAAGACTGGCACGCGATTTTGCCCACACCGAAATAATGAGTAGGAGAATGATTACAAACAGCGTGAGCCGGCGTCCGCGTGTTCCGAGATCGCCATTCGCGTAGGCCCCCACTGCACCAATGAATGACATCGCACAAAACATGCCGAGCATGTTGGAATTTCCAGCCAGCCCGCGATAAATGACCGTTTGTGAATTCTCGTGGCTGTATTCCGCAGCGCCTGGACCTAGGGCAGCGAAGAATGTAAGCGCAGCTATTGGTAGAATATAATGAAATGCTCTCGTCTCTCCGTGACACGCAACCCACAGCATCCCCGCACTTACCAAACCCAGGGATATGAGCGAAAAGGCAATAGATTTAAACAGAGACAACATCGGAATCTCTGACCAGCTCGCTGAGGCCACTGTCCACCATGCGGTCGCCAGTAGAAGAATGCCAATTCCGCTACGAAGGAACAGAAGCAAATTCAGCGAACCCAGCAAATACGTTATTAATATGGCCAACGCCAACCATCGCGTCGTAGTATCAAAAATGGCATTGGCGTACTTAACCGGGGGTGCAGAAAACGCAAATATGGTAAATGGGAAGAGATAGGTCGGAACAAATAGCTTCATCCTCCTGGACTCACTTTTAACCAGACGTCTACTACTCTGAGGGCCTCGGCTTGGAGCGTCCATTTGCTGATCCTCTTCAGTGCTGCGTTGGAGGAGAAGCGGCGACGATCAGGGCTCTCAGCGAACTCGACTAGAGCTCGGGTCAGGGCTTCTGTGTCTCCAGCAGGAAAGGTGATGCCTTCCTCACCATTGGGAACGAGGTCGTCAACGCATCCTGCCGTGTTAGATACAATCACCGGTAGGCCAAACGCTTGCGCTTCGTTTACCACTAGGCCCCAAGGTTCGAATAATGAAGGGAGCACGAAAACGTCACTGGTCACGTATGCATCCCAGAGCAACTCTCCCGTAAGGCGACCTGTGCACGTTATGGCAGCATTTCGATCAGCAGCCTCTCGAACTCTACTCAACAAGGTGCCATCGCCCACGACCAATAATCGCGCCTTTGAGTGCGTTCGACTTAGCGCCTCGAACGCCGCAAGAAGATCACTAACACCTTTATGGGGCTCAAGGCGTCCAACGTAGAGATAGACGATGTCATCTCGGAAAAGACCAAGCTCGGCACGCAGGCTTCCCCTTTTGTGTTGGCCGACTTGGTCCGCATACCGCATCAGGTGCGCTACGTCGACTGTCATCTGCGCTACAGTAATGCGGCACTCGGGAACGCGGAAGGTGTTGAGATATCTTGCCTGTCTGCTGCCTCCGGGCAGGAAATGGCTCGGCAACTGAAACAACCGCGAGTATACTATCGACTTGACCTGCTCACGTAGGCCAACATCCTTGTTGCCTCGCCATGAATCCGATTCGACGACAATTGGGACGTCCCTCAGCCATGCAAGTACGATCGAGGAAAATAGAAGGGGGTGTCCCCAGCCAGCTAAATGCAGTATAGGGGCGGTGAGACTTGGCGCGAGTGCACACCAGATAGTTCGCGCGGCGAGAAGTCTGGCTCTTGGTAGAACACTCTCGTACGGCCCCAAGTCGAGCAACCAACTCTGAGAGAAGTCGGTTGTGATGTAGTAGACCTTTATTTCCCCGCCCCACAACTTTCGGCAAGCTTCGATAAACCCGCGAATATACGGCGTTGGCTCCACGTAGATCATAACGATGCGTCTTTGTCTCATGATCGCTGATCCTCAATTGCTTCGCGGAGAACAGCGGCTAGTTTATGGGCATGTACTTCCCACGACCACTCCCTCCGGGCAGATGCCGAGCCCGCCAACGCGATTGTTTGCCAGCGCTGCCGATCACTCGTCAGCACCATTCGCAACATCGCAGCAAGAGCATTTACGTCCTGCGGCGGGACGAGGAGGCCCGTTTCACCATGGCGGATGAAATGTGATGGCCCCTGCCCCTCTACTCCGATCGTGAGAAGGCCCGCAGCCATAGCCTCCAAATAGGCGATCCCAAACGCCTCGCGAAAGGAGGGAAGGACAAAGACATCGGCTTCGGACAGCTCACCATTGACAGCAGCATGGCGGACGGCCCCGGCAAAGGTCACGCGGTCCGCGAGCCCAAGCGTGCGAACGAGGGCCTCAAGTGCCGGACGCTCGCGTCCTTCGCCCACTATCCGGTAGGTCCAGCAGAGCAGGCCGTCCTCCCGAAGACGGCTTAGCGCCCGGAGCGTCACGTCTATCCCCTTGCCCTCCAGAAGGTTGCTGACGCTCATGAGCCGCACGTCTCCCGACCCGGTGAAGACCTGCATTGGCTCGAAGGGAGGGATTGTCACCCCGTTAGGTACCACGCGGAAATGGTCATCCCGACCAACGTATTCCGCGAAGAAGGCCCGGAGCGGCTCCCCCACAAGAACGACGCGTGAGGCGTCGAGGAGAGCCTTCGCCAATCGTGCTTTTTGCGCGGGGGTAAACAGAAAGTGGGGGTCGGTGTTGAGGCCGTGTATCGTTACCACGACCGGGAGACCGAGACGACGGCACGTGGCAACGCTCGCTGGGGCCAGACCCTCTGTATGCAGAAGGACCGCCAGTGGTCGCCTGACTGAAGCGATACGCTGCAGAGTTCGAGATATGACGACATCAAGCAAACGGTTGCCTAGATGTCGCAGATGTCCCCGCGGGATTGCTGGGTAGCGCACTAGCGACACGGAAGCAAGAGTAGGAAACGCGGCTTGGTCGACGGTTGCGGAGGTCTTCACACTCGACAGACGGGCAAGCCAAGATGGGGTCCACGGCCTCGCCACTACAACGTCGACCTCCAACCCGATTTCGGCAAGGGCCAGACAGGATTCGGCCACGAAAGGGAAAGGCCAGTCGCCCGGACGGTTCGGGAACCATGGAGTGACAACCAATAAGCGCCAGCAGCGCAGTCTACACTCTGGACTCTTTCTCAACATTATCGCGCGACACAACGACAGGTCGAGCACGCATAAACCAGAGAACGCATTCCAATGCCCGACAAGGAGCATTGGTTCGAATCGGATCGTGGCTTGTATTCCCAGGAATCCAAATGCTGCTGCACTCTCGTACCACTCACCAGAAACGTCGAAGCTTTATCGCAAGGGCTAAGGCACGCCCACGCAGATCCAGCGGGTGATTGGCCATACCATGCAGAAAAACCTCGTCACCGTTGAACCGGCGCTTGAAGTCATACACTGGCCGATTGTTCTGCGGGTCAATACCTTCGAGATCGTAGCGTTCGCAACCACGCTCGATGGCCCACCGTATCGTTGCCCACTGACACGCTTCCCCTACCCGATCTTCTTTCAGGGCGCGGTTCGTTGCGCCCCATATCTGGTGCATCGCCCTGCCAAGGCGCATCACAAATAGGCCTGACCCGAAAACCCCATCCTTCTTTGATACAATCAGCGCTGCGTCCAGCACCGGGTTCCCCCGCGATTCATCAAGAATTGCCTGAATTATCTCCTTGGACACACGCAACTCGAACCCCTTCCGGTGGCTTATCGAGGTACAATGCGAAACAAATTCAGCGATCCTTTCATCCTCCCTGACATCCTCAATCTCAACGCCGCCACGCTCTGCCCGTCGGATACCCTTGCGCAACTGAGGATGAAAGTTTGAGAAGAGTGCATCAACGCCCTTAGAAAGGTCCAACCAGACTGTCATCGGGCGAACCGAACCAAGCGCTTCCTGTTCTTTCGGACTCACGCGTACCCACGGATCCACCGAAAGCAGGGAAAAACCGCCTTTCCTCAAAATCCTCTTGAATTCGCTGGGGATCGCGACGCTCGATTCGGTTGAATGGCCAACCGGCCCCCGTGGCGCCCATGCGATACTCCCCACGCCTCGAACCACTCGTTCCTCAACCCGAATCATCCAGATGGGTTTGCCGTCAGTCGTTGCAAGCCAGCGCTTCTCCCGTATTCCATCCACTCTTTTGCGAGCACGCCCCCAAACTGCGGATTGCAGCGGATGACCGAAGAGAGCGGCAACGGCCTCGTCCCAAGCCTTTCCGTCGATATCTGATGCCCATGAAACAACATTGGTGCCTCCCGGGCCGGCCATTGCAGATCCAGCCGGACGTGCGTCGTGCTGAACAGTCGATTCTGTTGTCACTGGAGTTCATTGCTCCTAATCGACGTTGAAGCCATACCAGCGGGTGTCGTCCGTGTAGAACTTCTCAATACCGTCAAAGGGCGGGTCAGAGGGCGCCGAAGGTGGTTCTGGGACGGTCGGCGAGACACGGCGAAGTGCAGGAAGGTTTCGCGGACGGACCACACCACCCCGACCATGTTGAGCAGGAGCAAGTGCAACCGGCGCTTTGGGACGCACGCGGTTTGCAATTCCTCGGATCGTCGGGAGTATGGCCGCGGCGGGGAGGAGCCCACCATCACGGACGCCAACCTGGTGCTCCGACGATCAAAGCATTTTTCCCGCCGAGGCGCCCCGCAGTTTGGCGTTTATAGAGTTTCTCTTTTTTTAGCGATCAAGAAAATAAATGGACTGCCAAATTTGTTTGAGATCTCGCGCATCCGCAAAACGACTAATACCTTGCCAAAAGCGCGGCAACACCACGTGAACCAAGCCGGCACTGGATAGAACACGCGAAAGGTGGTAACATAATCGCAGAACAAAACCTCCATTCGCTTCTTGCGGGCATAATTTTGGAGAACCTGAAGGGACATCAAATGCGTCCGATGGACGTTCAGAATATCCTTACAAAACAGTCGCATCAAAAACCAGTGGACATACCGAGTATTAGGCAAACCTATAAAAAGTAAGCCACCAGGGCGCAATATTTCATAGTGCTTGTCCATAATGGCGGTCGCATCGTCGAAATGTTCGACCAAGCCGCTGGAGAATACAATATCGTACTCGTTTGTATAATTTACGGAAAATAAGTCCGCGTTTATTATCTCGTATTCTTGCATTTGATTAATTTCAAACGTTTCTCGAAGCAAGTTTATCTCCGAAACGTAGTCCAATCCGGTAACGTGGTATCCGAACTCTTTTTGGAAGTACACCAGGTGATTTCCCGGCATCGCACCGAGTTCGATGAGCTTTTTGCTCCGGTCGGCCGGTAAAAAGCGCTTTGCCAGATGTGCGAACTGAAATACAGGCCCCTTATATAATTCGGGTTTGAGCCCCTTCCAAGACGATTCCCAGAATTCCTTTCCCGCAGCGTCACCCCCAGGGTCTGACGAGCGTACTAAAGCGGTCACCATAGGTTTTTCACTAATTAGCGTTCACCTCGGCCCAAAACCTGTGCCAACGATGATGTCCTGGCCGGCGACCTACCGGGAGGCGCCGATGGCGAGATAGACCAGACCACGCCCGTCATCTCGTCCCGCCTGAGGCACGCAGCTGAGGGGTAGTCAACTGTCTCATGCCTCCCCGGAGAAACTCTCTGCCGGTGAAGAAGCAGACCAAACAAGGCTCCATTTCGTGGCGCCGTTGCCATGTAGCCTGTCGATCGGGCCCAACAAATACTCATCGCATCCGCGAACGGCGCGATTGCGCTTGTGCCGGCATGTCGATACGTTACCCCGACCTGAACGACTGCGTTAGCCCCACCCGCCAGCCAGGCCCGCACCATTTCCGCGGCGCGATGCGCGACCCAAAACCCGAATCCGGGGCGCGGCAGGAAACCGTCGCTTGAGTAGGCCGGTTCCACTAGTCGCGGCGAGGAGACGAACCGCTAGTTCGGCCATATCCAACGGGCGTCGGTTGATCGCAACGGTGGCGGTGAATATCTTAAGCTCCGTATTCTAACGAAACGCAGTGAAAAAATGGCGAAGCAACTCTTTATCGTCATTATTTAACCCTTGGAGTAAAGAGGTGCTAAGAGCCGTAAGATACATAATAGCCAGCCCTCCGAGAAGCACAACGGGTAAGCCGCCGGCGCCGGCAAACGCACGCATACCAAGTCCCGCCACGGTGGCTAAGGCAAGCGGGAGGCCCCACTTGAGATATCGAGAATCCCACCATCTCAGTTTCAAATACTTTCTCGCAGAAAGAAACGCCGCGAGATTAGCGAATATGGTTCCAATTGCAACGCTAACAGCAACACCGGCTAGGCCAAATTTTGGTATAAGCAATATTGAACCGACGGCGAACGCAACGGTCTGATACGCTGTTAGCCGCAGCGCCGCTCGTTCTAAGCCACTCATCATTAGCAAGCTGCCTATTGGCCCAAAGGCCAAATTAATCGCTTGAGCGGCCAAGAAGATCCACAAGGCGTGCTTTCCAGATGTCGCAAATTCCCGCCCAAATAGTTGCAATAACTCTTCCGCAAAGAGACAGATAAAAAGCAGGAGGGGTGAAGCAGCCCGAAACATCCAATCAGTTGATAAATGATATAAAAATGCCGCGGAGTCGCGATCACCGCGTGCGTGCGCCGTGGAAAACATGGGTGCGGCAACAACCAAAAGCATATTAAGAAACATCGCCGGTATTTGTTGGAGCTGCTTTACGACTAACAAGACGCCCACAGGAGCCGGGCCCGCCAAGAGGCCAAGCAAGAAGCGATCAAGATGCAGTGTTGCAGTGGATACGAGACTGTAGGTGTAGCTCGTCGTAGCATACCTACTCCATTCCGCTCTGCTTTCGTTTGTCATGCTAGGTGATTGTAAGGGCAGGCTCCCAAGTTTGCGACATACACCGTAGCCCATCCAAAGGAATGCAGTGAGTGTCGAGAGCAACGTGGCTACAATATAACCATGCATTCCAAAGCCAAGGCCGAAGGCGATTACGGTCGTGATTGCTTTCGCCGTCAACTGAACGACGGAAGACCCAAGGACCATGTAGGGGATTTCCTGAAGGCCACGGAGACCCTGCTGGACCATGAACGTCAGCAATCCAATCGGAATCATAGCTCCCATTAGAGCAATTGCACTTTTGTGCGGTGCCAACTCTGGCCACACCGTGTCCAGCCATACCAAGTTTGCCAAAACGATTAAATAGGCTGTCACACCGACGCAGAGGAGGATCAGGCTGCCCGTGCCAACTAACGCCCGAATTTTCCCGTACTCCCGGTGCTCCAAATGAACTGGTATGAAGCGAACTAGAGTTTGAGAGATACCAAGCCCGAGGAGACCCCCGATGGTAAGTATCCCCGCTTCGATTAGGCTGAAGATACCCAGAAAGTGAGCGCCAAGTACTCGCGATACATAGATTTGCAGCGGCAGCCCGACAGCTAATGTGAACAGATTTCCCAAAAGCACGAAGAATGTCTGCTCCCCAAGCCGTAGGACTATCGGAACGCGCGACGTAAAACCGGTGTCAGTCATCGCATCTGTAACCCTGCGAGATCGTCGCTTTGGAGATACCGGAGCATCAGAATTTCTGTCCCCGGCGGATGCAGGCAACAGATATTCATAGCGTGTCGGACTGAGTCCCCTCTTTCCTTCGTGTTACAACTCATCATGCGACGCGCCCATTACCTCTTCCTGCTTGCTGGTTATGTAAAATGTATACGCTTTTGGGTCATCAAGCAGGGATTGAGCTAGGCATTGATGCTCGGGCCAGCACAAACAAAGTTTCCGTATAGGAAATACCGTGTCTGCAGTCTCAATTCCGTCTTGGGTGAATGTAACTGGAACAATCCCGTTGCACAGAGCGTCAAACAACGTAGTCGAGTACCATGTAGCCAGAAAGCGCGGCCGATATTGGGCCAGGAAATCCGAGAACTCACTTTTCTTTTCGACCAGTTCGACACGGTCGTCACGGCGCCACTGCTCCCAGTAAGAAGATGCATCCATCGGATGCTTCCGGACGATAACAGGTAGACCATTCATGTGTGCCCATTCGACAAAGGAGCGGCAAAGATGGAACCCGTCTCGCTCGCAGTATCCGCTGGCGATCGCAACCGCGCGGCGTGTCTTTAGTTGCCGTGTGGGTTCCGCGATAATCTTGATAGAGCAATTCGGTAACCGGCTGCGAATATAATCCCCGTCGAACCTATTGAAACAATAGGCTTCCGAGAACTCCGGGAAGATCAAGCTGCGCCTCTGAAAACCATGCAGAAAGTAAACCGCTTGTCCACCGACTGCGAGCGCCGCGCACGGTACAAGACTCGCTGTAGCGAATGCAACAGTGGGCGAGCGTTGTGGTTCACGCAAATACTCTCGAAACCATGCGCGGAAATAGGCAAACTTATGGGCGCGGAGCATAAAAGCGGACAAAAGGTATCTGTGTCCAACACCATGCGGCGGATTGGAGCGCCTGAGATGCAACCAGACTTCGCTCCGAATTGCCCGAAGTTCCCGAAGAAGTTTTCTGAGGCTAGGGCGCCGATGGCGAGTAAAGTTCCTGAGGTCTCGCTCATCCAAATATAGGGGGCGCAGCCCACGGACGCGCTCGAAGTGCTGGACGAGGCTCGGCTCACGCATGGCGCGAATTCCAACAAAAAGAGCCTCTGCCGCGCCTGCTTCTCGAGGGGTCCGCAACTGGGAGGCGAAAGTCAATAGTAGTAGAAAGAAGCTTATCGCAACGGCGACCTGACGCCCGATGCCAAGTGCGTCTGCCAGCCGGACAACGTGATCCGCGCATCTCGACCATGGCCCGCGGTAGGGTGCGAAGCCGCATCCTATCGCCTGAATGACCTCTTGTTGAGAATGGAGCCAGCGGATCTCGCGCGGCAGAAGCTGTATTCGTGAAGCCAAGGCTTCGATTGCGGCGGATTGGGCCGCTTTGTTTCTGCCCGTGCTCAACGGTCACCCCAGGTAAATAGGCGCGATGCCGCGAAATTCCACACTGATCCGATTACGGCTCCAGCGAGCCCTGCTAGCCACCAGACTGGGTGCTCCGAATAGAGGACGCTCGCAACGCCGACGTTCGCTACCGCGCCCGCCGCGCAGATCAAGTAAAAAGAAATGAGGCCGTGGACGAAGGCCCGACCGTGCAACCGGCGGTCTCGATAAGTAATCATATTATTCAGCAGAAAATTCGAGGTGATGGCAACAACGACTGCCCCAGATTGGGCTACACTAAATTGCATTCCGGCCCGCAGAAAAACGAACAGCGACAACAATGATACGAAAACACCGGTACTTCCAATCATTGCGAAAAGCATAAAGCGCACGGGCACATAACGCCCTACTAGCTTATCCAGTATGAGAACACCGAAGTGCCAGGCCGCCGTGCTGTCGAACTTACTTTCCCCCCGCTCGCGGTTGTTGAATTGGTAGGGCACTTCGATGAATTTCAGGGGCCGAGGTGAGGAGGCGATCAGATCCAACAGAATCTTGAATCCTTGTTGCGAAAGAGATCGTACGGCGTTGTCGAACGCTTCGCGTCGGATAACGAAAAATCCACTCATTGGATCCTTGAGTTCCACCTTGAAAAGGAACTGCGCAGTGCCGCTCGCGAAGCGGCTGATAATTGCACGGTAACGACCCCATTTTCCAATATCTCCGCCCTCTACGTAACGGCTTCCTACGACCATATCAAGAGATTCATCCTGCAGCCGCCGCAGCATTTCCGGGAGTTTGCTATGGTCGTGCTGAAAGTCGGCATCCATTACGGCGATGATCTGGGCGGAGGACGATAACGCACCCTCCACGCACGCGCTTGAAAGCCCACGCCGACCGATGCGCTGGATTACTCTGACACGAGAATCGCGGCGGGCTAGTTCTCGCAGAACATCTGCCGTGCCGTCTGGCGAATCATCGTCGACGAAGACCGCTTCCCAGACGAAGTCCCTCAGCGCGTGTGAAAGCCTCACTACGAGTTCGGCGACATTTTCGCGCTCGTTGAAGGTTGGGACGACAATCGTTAGTTCGGGGCCCTGTGATGAGATGCCGGCAACAACGGTTTCGCCGATCATAGTCCCGGCGTTAGTAGCGGGCGTCATGTACGGCTCCTCAACGCTGCGTCAGGGGCAAGCAAGACCAAATTGGTGTATTTGCGCCCTGGTAAACAACCAATCAACCGTTTCTTGTCTTGTAATAAAACCGTGGCGCCACTCCCCTTGAGTTCGAACAGTGTTAATCCTAGTGCTTCTAGGTATTCGAGGAAAGCGAACGGGTCGGTTCCTGCAGACAAGAGGCCCTGTGGCCAGAACTCAATCAACATCTTCAGTCGCAACGAAGAGCGGATAGTCCGCTCGAGGCCTTTCACGACGTGGCCTTCGAAGCCTTGCACGTCTATCTTTATAACATCCACCGTCGTTACGCCATCGGCCTCCAAGTAGTCATCCAGCCGGAGTGACGACACTTCAACCAAACCGTCGGCAGTGCCAGGGTCGTACATACGGTTGTCGCCCCTATTTTGGGACGACGTGAATAGGCGTGCGGAACCATTGGTGCTGGATGCCGCAGCCTCCACGATCGTCACATTGTTCAGATTGTTGGCGAGAATTGTCTTTTCCAGATAGCGAACGCATTCTGGGTCGGGCTCGATCGCTATCACTTTTCCACTCGGACCTACGGCAGCGGCTGCAATGGCAGTGTATAGGCCAACATTTGCTCCGATGTCGATCACAACCTGGCCAGGCTCGCACGCGCGCTGAATATACCGAATTTCTGCTTTCTCATATAGCCCGAGGGCCAAAGCACCGGACACGACAGGATCGCGTGGATTGATGACGATGTTCGCGCCGCCTACAGCAACCATCCGGGGGAGGATCGATAAGATGATCCAATTTGCGAGCGCTCTCACGAAGCGCGGCTTCAGAAGGGTGGTGTAGATAAACCCCGCCGTCCTTGATGCGATCTGATTGCCAAGGGTGCGCTGGCCGATTGAGCTTGCGCGCCCGGAGGGTCTCTTCAACATGGCGTGGGTCCCAAAGGAAAGCCGCTCCGAAATTTCATGCAGCTACCAAACGAAGTTCAGAATGGTCTGCAGAAAAATTGCCCAACCAAACTGCGTCCGAATAAGCCACCAGCGTGTGGCTCTATCATGGTTCTGCAAAAACTCGGGCAGCCAACAAATAGCGATCAGTAAATAGACGCTTCCCCAGGGACGCGCCAGCTCCCCGGCGCCCGACGAGTTGACCGCTAGTACGCAGAGAAGCACCGTAAGGGCCACATTTCGTAGCTGCCAAGAAGGCGGACTCGGCGTCCAGCGCCTCACTAGTGTGACGATCAAATACAAGAGCAGCGGCCCCGAAAAGATTAGGAAATCGCCCCACGCCATCAAGCGGTCGCTGAGCGCGGCCGCGTAGTCCCCTCGCCTCAGTACGGATAAAATGTGGGTCGGTCGGTTATAATCGACGGATACTTGAAAGCTCTTGAGAAGGTCGAAGCTGGTCGCTAGCCACATCGAGTAGACAACGAGCGAAATAATGGCGAGCACGATCAGGACATGCGGGGCGATACGGTATGTATGTTGCCAGATTTTCTTCAGCGGCACGGCGGCAATGAATGACGACATTGCGGGCAGCAATATGATAGCGGCGTAGGATTTATTTAACCCAAGAGCCGCCATAAGACCGGCACCCGCTGTAAGCTCGTATCGTCGCTCGCTCACCGCAACCAAGCTGAGCGCCATGGCGCTTCCGGCAAGCCCATAAAGAACGGCGTCATCGGAGCGGCCATAAATGAGCAAGCCAGGGATCACGAGACATCCGAGGGTTGCTTGCATCGCTGTTTCGTTGTCAAACCGACGACTCAAACACCAATAGATAACTGGGAACACAGCGGCAAATAGAAGTACATTTATCAACGAAAAGACCAAGGGACTAATGGCGCGAGCCGCCAAGTGCCAATAAACGACGGAAGTCGCCGGATGAGATGTTGAATGCGGCGCTCGATATGGGGGAGACACGCGACCCATGATGCGATCGGTATGCGTTGCGAATACATCCCACACCGTTGCGTTGAGGCGTGCATCGGACAAGTGCTCAGCCGAATCCGAGATTCCGATATTTCCCGCTACAGGCCCGCCGTGAATCGCCCCGAACGAGAGTAGGAGGCCAGCTGAGAATACCCAAAGGAGGAGATGTGCTAGGTGCTTGTCTCGAATATAGACAGCAATCTGGGGAAGATAGAAGAGCGCTAACAAGCAAAGAATCAAATAGGGTAGACCCTCTAGAAGTTGCCAGTTAGGCCCTGCGATTCTTATTGGGTAGAAATATGTCGCCGCCGGGAGGTAGGACCCACTTAAGATGAGGAGACCTGCGACCAAACGGGTTACAATAACAATGGCCAGGAAATAAAACCAAAGCAGCACGATCTCGTTGCGCGCGTTTCTTTCCTGAGAGATAGGTGATCGTCGAACCCAATAGATGGCCGCGAGTGCGGGCAGCATCGTGCCCAGGAGCAAGACTACGAGGAGAGTCATTTGCGGTAAACGTGTGTTCAACTAGGAAACACCATTAGCGCGACGCAAATCCGGGAGCCTTCCAATGTCAAGCCAATAATCGTCGAAATAGAAGACTCCTATGTGTTTCCGTCGTTGCAACAACGTTTCGAACAAAGAGGTGATCGCGAAATCCTGGTCCTTCGGCACGTAATCGAGAACGACCGGATCTAGAACATAGATACCCCTGTTGACGAGCATGTTGATTGTCGGCTTTTCCTCGAACGCCAGCAGGCGTCCATTGCGCTCACGGACTGTGCCGAATGGAACCTGGACCTGGTAGGGGCCGATGCCAACGGTCGCGGTCCACGCGTTTTTCACATGCACTTCAAGCATCGTGGTCAAATCGACCTGCGTCAGTTGGTCGCCGTTTAGTACAAGGATGGGGTCGGCCGGCTGGGCAGGGAGCAGCGCCAACGAGCCGCCAGTGCCACGCGGTTCGGTTTCGCGCAAATATGCGATATGGCAACCAAAGGCGGCCCCGTCACCGAAGTAATCTTCGATAATATGCGCCTTGTAATTGACCGAAAGGAAGATCTTGTGCACGCCGTGGCCAACCAGGTGAAGAACGATGCGTTCCAAGATTGGTCTTCCGGCAACTTCGACCATAGGCTTCGGGATGCTTTCCGTAACGGGACGCAGGCGCGTGCCCTTCCCGCCCGCCATGATCACGGCGGAGTTTGGCTTCGGCCGGCCTCCGATCAAATCACGCAAAAAATGTATGGCGACCAACCGACGCTCCTTGTCCAACACTGGTACGTGCTGAATCGTGCGGGCCTTCATGTGATCGAGAATGAAGGCGCGGTCGGCACCCGGCGAAACCGCGAAGAAATCGCGCCGCATCACCTCGGACACCGAAGACTCAAGGGTGACACCGGCGAGGAGGCCGCGGCGGATATCGCCATCGGTGATCAGTCCCACGAGACGGCCCGCGCAATCGTGAACCAGGACGACCTCCCGGCCATTTGCACTCAGTGCCATCATCGCTTTGCGGACACTACTGGTGTCGCGCACCAAGAGAGTTGCGAAAGGATCAGTGTTGGCGGTCACGATTTACGAGCGCCCATCTGGCGGAGATTGACTATTTGAGGCCTTCCCAGGTGATCGGTTCGTCGTCTTCAAAATCGCGCGCCAGTTCCCGCCCAACAGCTTCCTTCAGCCGGCGCGGATCGATACCGTCCGCTGGTCGCTTGATCTCGATCATCGCACGCGTCAAACGCTCGCCTTTCTTGAGCCGGCCGTTCGCTACTAGGCTGCGGCGAATCAGAGGGAGATTGGCTAGCTCGCACGGCATCGGCTGCTTTACGCCGTTGCCGAGTGCAACCTTGGCAAGCAGAACGCTTTGCACCAGGCGCCTGAGTTCGTCCGGCTCGGCAGAGGCGCGATGGTCGGGCCCAGCCATCGCGTGGTCAAGGGTAAAATGCTTCTCAATGGCTACCGCTCCCAGCGCCGCCGCGGCAACCGCCGCCGCAATGCCAATCGAATGATCCGAGAAGCCGACTGGCAAACCGAATGCCGCGCGCAGCGTATCCATCGCGCGCAAGTTCAATTGGTCGGCGGGCGCGGGATAGTTCGATACGCAATGCAGAAGGACAAGCTCCGGGCATCCCGCTCCTTTCAACGCCCTTAACGCGCATTCGACTTCGTCGAGCGTGCTGCCTCCTGTGGACAGAATGACACCAACTTTCTTGCTGCCGACATACTCCAGAAGCGGTAGATTAGTGATTTCTCCCGAAGCGACCTTCAGCGCCCCCACCTTCAGTTCGTCGACCAGAAGATCAACGCTGTCGAAATCGAAGACCGAGCAGAGGAAACCTATTTCACGCTGCGCGCAGTAGGTTTTCAACTCGCGAAACGCTTGCGCAGGTAGTTCCAATGCTTTGCACAGATCGAACTGATTCTTCACTCCAGGCGCAGTCTGTTCCTGGTAGGGCGCGAGTGCGGCGAAACGGCTGATTTCTTTTTCCGTCTTGAAGGCCTGGAACTTGACGATTTGTACGCCGGCTTCCACCGCCACGTCTACGAGCTGGCGCGCCAGTACAATATCGCCATTATGATTCACCCCTATCTCGCCGATGACGACCACCGGATCGGAATCTGCGAAGGCGTACTCATGTGCGGCGAACTCCATCAGTCCTCCTCTGGGCGCGATCTTGCGACGGCGCCTGGAATGCAGCACGCGCGGCGACGACCGGGCATCTCAGTCTATTACTATAAAGGATGTGGATGAAGAATATGGGCTGCGTCGAATCGCATAACGGCCCAGGGCCAGGACCTCGCGGTAAGCGATCGTCTCCCCCTGCCACTCCTTGATGTTCAGTTCGTCAAAGGCGACGACCGATCCCTTGGTCAGATACTCACGCAAAAGACTCAAACATTCCTTCGTTGGACGGTAGAGATCCATATCGAAAAAGGCGAGCGCAACGATTGTTTGTGGGTTGTTCTCAAGGTACTCTCGGAACTGCGTTCCTGCATCACCCTTGATGATCTCATAGCGACGGATATGGGACAGCGGGCTGCGGGTCTCATGCTCGGCCAGGACCTCATCGAGATGATGCTCATAGCCGTTGCTGACGCTAAAGGCGCCCTCATGCGCGGAAGCATATTTGCCGTCCTCTTTGTCGACCCCCGGAAATCCGCTGAATGTGTCGAAACAAATCAACCTGCGGGTCATATTATATGGCTCGTAAAATCCACGAAATGAGTGGAACAGCGCCATGTTTTGGCCCCAGCGAGTGCCGAATTCGATCACATTGCCGTGCACGCCGACGATCAGTTCATACAAGTGTTGGATGAACAGAATACGCGACAACGTCTGTCGATCAAGATAAAGTCCAAGGTTGCGGCCGAGTTCTTCGTCGGGAATTGGACTTTTACGCAGAAGTCGTGTCAGCGAGTTTTTTTTCGACCAGCGGGCGGGGTCTCTAGTGTTATTCACGTCTGTTCCATCGATCTGAACAAGCCGGTAATTTTCGCTTCAGGGACATCGAGTTTGACTGTCAGAAGACGACAAATTTCGGCATGGAAACTTGCCGCGGTAACCACGATTTCATCGTAAGTGCGGAAATCAACCTCGTCTGTCCAGTAGATTGGGGCGCCGTGGGCGGGCAGGTAGGAGCCCCGTTTGGCTACGTCCCCATCAACGATGTTGAATGTCCCCACTCTGTTCGCCCCGGCCAAGCTAAGAAAGGAGTTCAGGCCGTTGGTGGCGCCGTAGAACGCAATCCGCTTTCCGCTTGCAAGCCGATCCATTATTGCATCCGCCTTCGGGACTAGGCAGGCGAATAGCCCCTCAATCGCTTGCAGCAAAAGTTCTGGCGCGCCTGTCCTCGACAATTGATCGTCTGTCAGGTGGCCTCGCTTCAGCAAACAGGTCGCTAAGTCGTTCGCGGAGTGCCAATGCACAACTTGCAATCCGCTTGCGGTGAACACCCGCCGTGCCGCCGTCTCGTCGAAATAGTTGATATGCTCGTGCAAAAACGCGTTCAAATCGCCGTCGCGGAAGCAACGGGCCACGTCGGGAAAACAACAGTAGGCCACGCCGTCCTCGGCCAGAGCAGCCCTGATTCCTCCAGCGAAAGCTAGGGCATCCACGGCGTGTTCGATGCAGTTGTTGGCGATGATCACGTCAAATGATTCCCCGTCGAGATCCGGCGAAGGGAAATACGAGCGGATTACTTCTGCGGTTGCGTCTTCGGCCCGCAAGGAAGGATCGATACAAACATAACGGCGAACCGGATAGCGGCCTGCAATCACTTTCGCCAAGTAAAGCGTGGCGCCGCCAATTTCTAGGATTCGTTTCCCGGCAACACTACCCAGCAGCGATTCGAGTTTGGCCAATTTTGCTTCGCCTAGCCGTGTTCCCCACGCCGAGGTACCAGGCGGCGGCGTGATGAAAGCATAGTCGTCGCTTGCGTAGGCCGCGACCACCTTTCCAATGACGGATGGATCCGTCGTTTGGCGCACGAAGCCCGCGGGATCGAGGCCAAGTGCAAATGGCAATCGCACCGCCTCGCCCGGCCACTTGCGCACACCCTGCCACAAGGGAAGCGACGGCAATAAAAACTGCGCGCTGTCTATGAGGCTTGTAGACCAAGGATTCATTTGTACCTTATCCTGCGCCCGATTTCAAAAGAGCTGTCGAGACCGCTTCGGCAAAATCGGAAACCTCGACATGCGCTTCGTGGCCAGGCTGTGGATCGATATCCCCATACAGCGTGCCGGTACGGCGGACCCGAATGGTGAACATGCCGAGAGCGCGCGCAGCATGGAAATCCTTGGCGGGGTTATCGCCAATATATGCCATCTCAGCTGGCGGGCATCCCAGCAATCTCGCGCATTCTCGATAGCCCCATGGGTGCGGCTTCCAATATTCACGCCCGCGTTCGTCCGTTATCACCACCGCGGCGAAATAGTGCGCCAGTGCCAGGGCCTGCAGCTTACGATGCTGAACAGCGGCCATGCCGTCCGATATCAGGCCCATTCCCACGCGCCGCCGCATTTCGTACAGTGCTGGAACTACGTCAGGAAAGGGCCGCAAGAGTGGCGCATGAGTGCGATAAACCTGGACCAACTCAACAACTTGGGATTCACCCTCGTAGCATCCCAGGTCTCGGAGCGTTGGCGTGAACAGATCGCCGCGCTCGCCGGCCATAAAACGCGCGCACAGCGCCGCGAAGATACTGATGCCATAGTGGCCCTCGACCACCTCGGACACGGTGCGATAGCCGCCGAATACGAAATCGCTTTCGGGATACAAGGTGTCATCCAGGTCGACAGCCACGGCGGAAATTGGCGAGGGGGCCATCACGAGGTTCGGACGAAGAGAGACATATCATAACGCATCATCAGGAGGCCGTTTTCGACCGATCCCACGTGGTGTCGCAACGGGCGCCGCATGGCGATGTCCAGGCACCAGCCGACGTACGGTGCCCCGGCTTCTATGCTCAGCGGGCAACCGCCGCCGAAGCGCGGGTTGACCTCTAGTATCCAAATTGCATCAGCGGCTACGATGAATTGGATGTTTCCGGGCCCGCGCAGGCCGACCGCCTCTGCTACGTCGCCAGCGAGTTTCTCCAACGGCGGGTGCCGTTCGATACGTGCAACGCTGACCTCGCCGCTGCGGACCTTGAGCCGCCGCCGCGGCACCGTGGACAGCGTGCGACCATCGTGCGGGTCTGAAAATACGTCGACCGTGTATTCGTCACCCACCACATACGGCTGGATAAGAGGATCGGAAACTAAATTTGACATAACTTCAAGCTGCTCGTGGGTCGTAACCGTGTATACATTGATCGACGCGCTTCCATTTCTTGGCTTCACTACAAGGGGCAACGGCGCGGCGCGGGCTTCCGCAATTGACAGGCTAGGTATGATTGGCAACGCTCGCGCTGAGAGGAATTCGCTCGTCACCGATTTGTCGCCGCAGACACGAATGGTCTCAGCCGAGGAGATGAGCACGGCAGCACCCGCGGCCTCGATGGCAGTCCGGTTAGTGGCCAGCACTGGCAAATCAGGATCTATTAGCGGAACGATCAGATCCACTCGCTCTTGGCGGCATAGCGCGATCAGAGCCTCGATGAATTCGGGCGCGCGCGACGGCGGCAGTATGTGCCCAGCGTCGGCCATGTGCCACGCCGGTGCGTCGGTTCGAATTTCGGTCGCTACGATACGGCCAGCGCGGCGTTCGCTACGAAAGGCGCGGCGGAAACTTTCCAGCAGCTCCACGCGGCGGCCGGCATTGAGGAAGAGAACAACGGGTGTAGTCACGCAGGCTCCTTGACGAGCACGGCGTCGTCCTCGAGATCGAGTGACCGCAGAACCGCCATCATTGTGTCCGCTGCGTGGCCTGTCCCATAGGGGTTCTCGACAGAAGCGGCGATTGACCGAAAATCTTCCGACAAGGCATACGCGACTGCTTGCCGAATCGCATTCACCGTACATTCAACATGGATGACATTTGCTCCGGCTTCGCGGCCCTTCTGCCGGTCGCCCACATTGATAACAGGCAGCTTGAAGGACGCTGCTTCAACGATGCCGCTGGACGAGTTTCCGATCATGGCGCGCGCGAGTCGCATTAGGCTGAAATAGGCTTCGGTTCCCAAGTGGGGCACGACGAAGACGCAGCCAGGCTTGCGTTTCGCGAAGGCCTCGAGCCGTTCGATGATGGCGTAGCTGCCCGCATCGGGGTTGGGATAGGTAAGGACTATTTGGCGCGGCAGTGCCTCCAGGGCCTCGACAAATGCGTCGATATGCGCCTCCTGAGCGGGCCTTGGGCTGCGGGTTTCCGGGTGAAATGTCGCAAGCAAAGGTGGCTCTCGAAGCGCGAGGCCAAAACGCTCGCTGATATCCGCAAGCGAGAGCGGTCTCAAACTTGCGATGTTGTCGAGCCCAAGCGCGCCGGTGACATGAATGCGCCATGACGCCTCACCCATACTCTGCAGGCGCCGCGCGCAAGCTTTGGTTTCGGTAAAGTGGACATTGGCAAGTTTTGTGATGGAATTGCGTAGCACGTCATCCACGGAGCCCTGGCTAACCGTTCCGCCAGCGATATGAACGATTGGAGTTTGCAGGAGTGTCGCCGTCACCGCAGCGGCGTGTGTTTCATAGCGGTCGCCGAGAACAATTACGATATCGGGAGACAGCCGTTCAAAGGCTTCCGTGAAGCCAATGATACCAAGGCCCATCGACCTCGCCATGCTTCCACAATCATCAGATGCCAGCGTCATATGCACCTTGGCAGCGGGTCGATAGCCGTCTTTGAGGATTTCGCTGAGGCTGGAGCCGAATTTCGGCGCGAGGTGCGCGCCCGCTACCACTAATTGCAGTTCTACGCCGGCGGACTGCGTGAGCGCATGAAGGAGAGGCCGGAAGATTCCGTAGTCAGCCCGTCCCGTCGTGACAACGCCGATTTTGCGCATGCAAACTGCGGGCACCGTTCCCGGTCCGCCGCCTACCATGCAGTGAGACCACCGTCGACCACGATGTTCGCGCCGTTGACATAACTGGAAGCATCGCTCGCTAGGAACACCAACGCGCCGACGACTTCGTCGGCCTTTGCCATGCGCCCCATTGGCACGCGGGCCGAATACCGCTGATCGAAGGTCACATTTTGGCCGCTGGTGACGCCGCCCGGTGTCAGCGCGTTCACGCGCACGCCCCGATGTCCCCAATAGGTGGCGAAATAGCGCGTCAGGCCGACGACCCCTGCCTTGGAAGCGCTATAGACTGGTGGCGTGTTGATCGCCCGGCCCAAATACTCTGAGCCTTCGTAGATGCGCTGATCCGGACCTACAATGCCGTAGATCGATGATGTCTGAATTATCGAACCACGGCCGCGCCGTGCCATGCGTTCGCCGATCTCGCGGATGACCAGGAACGCGCCGTCCAGGTTCACAGCCATAATCTCGCGCCATGTCGTGATGTCGAATTCCTTGACATTGCTAAAGAAACGGTCGGGCTCGCGCCCCTTAGTGGCGGCATTGCTTTGAAGGATGTCGATCGGCCCGAGTTCGCGTTCGACCATGTCCGCCATCGCGGTCACCGACGCAGCATTTGTGACATCGCAAGCTAACCCGATACATGTCGGGCCGTAGCCATCCTGCAGGTCACGCGCAAAATCCGCCGCCACCTTCGCGTCGAGGTCAGCCACCGCAACGGAGGCGCCGTGATCCGCCAGCCCGGCGCAGAAATGACGTCCCAAAATCCCTACGCCGCCGGTGACCACAGCTACGCGACCGCTCAGATCAAATAGACGTCGGTAATGCCCGCGGTCCACAATTATGCCGTTGTTTTTTGCACTTGCCGCGTCATCAAAAGCTGGACAATGTCCCAGTCAAGTTCGCTATCGATGTCTATCGAGCGGGCGTCCGGCATTTCATAGAGAAGCGTGTCGGCATAGAAAACGGAAGGGTTTTCGAGAAATCTGTCCCGCCGCCATACATAGATTGAGGCATTCATATCATAGCACAGTGGCGCATCTTGACGACGCGTTATAGGTCGGTCGAGGGGTTTCGAAAGGTGGATGACGCCCTCGTCATCAACCTCGACCAGATTGAAATAGGGCGAGCGTCGCGCCGGCGTCCCAGTGACGACGTTGGACACGCCCCTTTCCTCCAGCAGCCGGACGGCGCCGACGATGTCCTCAGGCAGACGCAGCGGAGAAGTCACATCGAGATCCACGAAAACGGAGAATTCGCGACCAAGTTCACGTTCGGCAGTCTCCAAGCAATGGCGAATTGCCGGCAGTTTCGGAGCAGTGTCGGTTGCAAGCTCGTGTGGGCGCTGCACCAATACATCAGCGTTAAATCGCCGTGCCGTGTCAAGGATAGTTTGCGAATCACTGCTCACCGCGATAGCCTCGAACAGGGCCGATCGTTGTGCCTGCTCGATGGAGTGTGCAAGCAGCGGCTTACCCAAAACTTGGCGCAGATTTTTTCCCGCCACCCCCCTCGAGCCACCGCGGGCACAGATGGTGCACAGCCGTTTCACGCAATGACCCAGATACCCTTTCCCGCGGCGCGTTCTACGGCAGCGATCAGTTCCATAACCCGACTGCCCTGCGCCAACGTACAGAGCCGCGATGTATCGCCCGACAGCATCGCGCGATGCTGGGCACGATAAGTGTGGTCGCGGTCGCCGGGGAAGATTCGGGCTTCTCTGTCGCGTGTCAGCGTAGAGAGTTGAAGATCTGCGCAGTATGTATGGTTGTTAGTGACCACGATGACCTGGCGCCGGCCTGGCCGATCGAGATAGTTGATCTGCACCGTTGCAACCGGACAGCGTTCAAGTTCGAACAGCAACGCCCAATATTCGTCGCTGGCAACGTCGAGAGCTCCTGAACGACCGCCAAGTGCCGCGACACGAAGCCATGGCCCAGCAAGCCACATAAGGTAATCAAGCTCATGGCTCAAGTCACGCAGCACGCCGCCACCACGCCCAGTGTCTGACGAATAACACTGTCGATAGTCCGTGCCGGGCCTCCAATCAGGTAAAAATTGCCCACAATAAATCTGCATCGCGATGAGTTGCTGCTCTGCAATTTCATCGGCCAGGGCAATGAGAACGGGATGGAAGCGAAGATTGTAGCCCACCGCCACTAGGTCGAAGCTCGATTCAAAAGTCCGGCTTTCACCGAGCGGCTTTTCGATCAGCACGCGCCCCCGGAATTGCTGGCTTAACAAGTCCTCCACTGTCGGAATATGCGCCGAAGTCTCATTCGCAATCACTACATAATCAATAGGCAACGCAGACAGTGCATCGGCGATCGACCGGAAACGCTTTGGGTGCACGATGTCTCTGCGGCTCACCACCGCGACCTCGCATCCGAGTTCCTCAAGCAGCTTCACATGCCGCTGGCCAATTGAACCGTACCCGATCACGACCGAAACCGTCATCCAAGGAAAGCTCCGACACTCTTAAATCCGTGCCGCGCGCTTGACGGAAGATTGATGAGGCGGGCAACAATATCCTCAGAGGCCGAGAGATCCATGCGCGGCGCATGTGCGAACATTGGTAGGCGATGCATTGGCGTCCAGCTTGGCCTGACAGAGAAGCCGGCGTCGTTGGCCGCGTCGAGCAGCCGATCCCTGAGCGTCATGTCGGCTTGGTCGAGAACGACAGCGTTCAACCAGTAGTTGCTGTGACTCCCGGGCGGCTCACGCACGAAATCCAATCCTAGCACGGTGGCGCAGGCGGCCTCGTAGCGCTCGGCGAGCCGTCGCTTGGCGGCAAGGAAACTGTCGAGCTGTTCGAGCTGAGCGCAGCCGAGCGCGGCATTGATGTTCGGCAGGCGATAGTTATAGCCGATCTCGTCGTGATCAAAGGCCCAGCGATGCGCCCGTTTGGCGGTCGTCGTGATATGCTTGGCGTGGCGCGCAAGCTGCGCATCATCAGTCACGACGGCGCCGCCGCCGCCGGTGGTAACGATCTTGTTGCCGTTGAAGGAGAGCGCGGCAATTTTGCCGAAAGATCCGGTCGGCCGTCCACGATAAAGGCTGCCGAGCGATTCGGCTGCGTCCTCGATAATCGCGAGGCGCCAACGCTCGGCGACCACGGCGAGCGCATCCATGTCGACCGGGTGGCCAAAAGTGTGCATCGGCACGACCGCGGCGATCCGGCGGCCGCTTTCCCGATTAAAAGCGGCTTCTCCACGCCATTCGGCAATTTGGTCGAGATGGTCGGCAAGCTTCACTGCATCGATGCCAAGCGTTCGCATTTCGCTGTCCACCAGATGCGGTACCGCTCCGGCGTGGATGACCGCATTGGTTGTCGCAACGAAGGTCAATGTGGGGGTCAACACCTCGTCGCCGGCCCGCACGCCCGCAACCGTCAGAGCTACTTGTAGCGCCGCCGTGCCGTTGACGCACGCCACGGCATGGCTAACACCGCACAGTTCTGCCAGCACGCCCTCAAACTGGTCGACATACTTGCCGGCGGAGGAGACCCATCCGGTGTCGAGGCAGTCGCGCACATAATCCCATTCGCGGCCGGCGAAGCGCGGCTCGTGCAGCGGAATAGGTTGCGCAGCCGCTCCTAGAACGCTCGTAAGAAGGCCGACAAAGGCGTCCGACGTGACGGCCGCTGCCGATCGGGATGGTGCGGGCATGGTCACAGAACGTAATCCTGGGTCCGGTAGTGCGCGAGGTTTACGGGGTCAGTAAACCAATCAACGGTCTTTTCCAGCCCTTTGCGGAAACCAGCACGCGCCCCGTGCTCCGGACGCCAATCAAACAGTCGCTCGGCTTTCTCGATCCCTGCAAACAGGCGTTCAACCTCGCTCGATGCCGGGCGCAGGCGCTCATCATCGGAGATTAGTTCAATTTCTCTCTCCATAAGGTCCGCAATTATGCGGGCGGTGTCCGCGATCGAAATCTCAAAGCCGCTGCCGATATTGGCTACCTGGCCGACGAGGGTATCACAGCAAGTGGCCTGGATGAAACCGCGAGCCGTGTCCGTGACGTAGGTGAAGTCACGGGTGGGATGCAGCGCCCCGACGCGGACCCGCCGCTCGCCTGCCGCAATCTGGCCGACTATTGTCGGAATTACGGCGCGCGCTGACTGCCGCGGGCCGTAAGTATTGAATGGTCGCAGTACCCCAACGGGCGTCCCGAATGCAGCATGGAAAGACAGCGCGATGGCATCCGCCGCGATCTTCGTTGCTGCATAGGGCGATTGCGGCTGGAGCGGATGGCTCTCGTCGATTGGAATATGGCGCGCGGTGCCATAGACCTCCGACGTCGAGGTGCAGACGACGCGCTCGATCCCAAATCTGCGCGCCGCCTGCACCACATTGAGCGTTCCGCGAATATTGGTGTCGACGTAGCTGTCGGGTGCAACGTAGGAAAAAGGTATTGCGATCAGCGCCGCGAGGTGCAACACGACTTCGCAGTCGCGAACCGCTGCCTCGACCACATACGGATCGCGGATGTCGCCAGCTACTGTCTCGAAATGGCCGACAACATCCGGCGACGCATGATCGAGCCAGCCCCGAGAGTTGAACGAATTATACATCACGAAGGCGCGCACTTCATAACCGTCTCGCACTAACGTTTCCACCAAGTGGGAACCGATGAAGCCGTCAGCGCCGGTTACCAGGAGTCGCTTTCCGTTAAGTTCCACGTCAGGCCTCTGCTACCGCCAACCGCCCTTCGAGCACGTCGATGATCCGCCGCTCCCATTGCGGAGCGACAACACTCCATGACCAAACGGTCGCCATCTCCGCGCCGGCAAATCCCATCCGCGCGACCAAATCGGGGTCATCCAGCAACTCGCCGAGACGAGCAATGAGTTCCTCGTCCGTCCAAACGACGAAACCGTTTCGGCCATCAACAACGGTCGGTGCTTCAAAAAAACCAAAGATGATCTGAGCTAGGCCGGCTGCTGCGGCTTCCTGCGTGACCTTTGGTACGCCCTCACTGAGGGACGGCAATACGAAAACGTCGGAGTGAGCGAATTCTTGTGCTAGTATTTCCTGAGTAACCTCGCCCGGAAACTCCAGGTTGCCGAGGCCCGAGTGCCTGATCTCCGCCATGAGTGATGGCCGCAGATCGCCCTCGCCGAACCAGACAAAATCCGCCTGCGGAAATGTGCGGGCAAGGGCCACGAACAACTGTGGCCGCTTGTGTACACGCACCCCACCAGCACCCGCCACTCGTAACCGTGGTCGCCTCGACCAAGTCGGTCGCGCGAAGATGGCTGTGTCGACGCCTAGCGGTAGCATGCTAACCTTTGGCCCGTAGCGGACCCTAGCAAGTTGGGCCAGGAAGGGGCTAATGGTGATAATGTGGTCAGCCATCTCGCAGATCGCCTCGGCTCGCTGGACCGATGATCGAGGTACTCGTTGGCAGTAGACGGGATGGTGGGCAATGGCAGCAAAGCGGCGCTCACGTTCATCATCGCCAAGCTCGCCCAACAGACCTTCGAGGGTCGCGATCACGGGCGCTCGTGATCCCAGCAACGCGCGGGCCTTGAGACCCAACCAATCAATGCTGGGATGGAGGCCCGGATAAAATATTCCATCGAAGCGACGCATATATGTCGCGAAAAGGTCGATGCGCCAAAGGCGATCGTTTCGTAGACGCATAATATCGACATTTGGATTGGCGGCCACGGCTTGATTGGGAGAGGATGAGAACGCAAGGATGCATGGTCGGTACTCGGGTGAGCGCCAATAGCGCAAAATGTTCTGAGCATTCCTTGCCTGTGGGTTGAGGTTCATTGAATCGGCGGCACGCAACACGAGAATACGACTAACCAAGGCAGTATCGGGTCAGTTGGAACACCGTGAGTCGCGCTGGCGATCACCGACGCACGGCCGTACCCATGGACGGAGGAGCGGCGTGGGATGACCGGGATCACTATCGATTTGAGCACCCCATGCGACAACGTCTTGGATGCAATCGCCGCGTTGTCGAGAAACGTCCAACCAACTTCAGACAAGTTGGCATATGTATCAACATGCCCAACAACGTCCTCTTGCATCTTCGATGCAATCGGCGGTATCGAGGCACGTCCCAACCATCTTTGGGCGGGTTGGCGCAACAAAGGACGCCCGATATTGCCGATCTCGCTTTGGCCCTTCGAGCCTGCGCATCAATCGGCGTTCAAGGTCGCGACTGCGGCCCGGCGCGTTGCGCCGCCCCAGCGGAGGGCCAGCCGGCCGTTGCCGGCGGTGTGGCCCGTGAGCTCGATCAACAAGGTATTATCGTGCACGCCCGATAATACCGATTGATGCGCACGTCGCCGCGCGAGCAGGGCTGCCGCCCCCGAATCCAGTCCGGGGCAGGCTCTACGACCCGCTCGAGGGGACACCCCTCGAACTCCCCGTCTTGTACGACAAAG
>ORMF012606301.1_pt1 | contig 31793 bp, 33 predicted proteins | sample 1779871 | NCBI WGS metagenome assembly ORMF01 (sample SAMEA104232316, study PRJEB22302) | groundwater metagenome | biome: forest; feature: aquifer; material: groundwater | place: USA | collected 2011-08-07 | depth 5.4 m | reverse complement strand
TGCGGCTTACGCGCCCACGCCCGTACGCTGGATCCTGGAACGCAGGCTACGCCGCTTGCGCTTGTAGGGGGCCCAGATGAAACACGCTGCTCGCTCGGTACCTGCTCGTCCGTATCACGCCGTCCGCTTCTACGAAAACGAAAAATCCCTCGCCAAGATCGTCGCCGAATTCCTCGCTGACGGACTGACGGACAGCGAACCTGGAATTGTCGTCGCAACGCCCGTGCAACGTGCCGCGATTGTTCGAGATCTCGTTGTTCGGGGCGTGGACGTCGTGTCGCTGGAGCAGTCTGGCGACCTTGTATTGCTCGACGCGGAGGACACGCTGTCCTCGTTCCTGACGAACGACAAGCTCGATGCGAAGGCGTTCAAGGAGGGCATGTGTGCCGTCATAGAGAGGGCGTGCCGGGGACGGAGGAACTGCACTGTCCGAATCTACGGCCAGATGGTCGACATTCTCTGGAAAGAGGGGAAACGCGACCTGGCAATCCGCCTGGAAATGCTGTGGAACCAGCTGGCACACACACAGCTGTTCTCGCTGCTCTGCGGCTATGCGATTGGGCCTTTCTACAAGGACGCACACTTCGAGGACATCTGCGGCCAACATACACACGTTCTCTCGGCAGACGGCACGGCGGCTGCCGTTGCATGAGCGACGTGCAGGAACCGAGCGATCTGGCCTTCGGTCCACCGCAATGGCTTCTCCGCCGCCGCTGGAAGCTGCCAGTCGCGGGAGGTGCCAAGCGCACCAGCGCTTTTTGTGATGCTCGCCGTCCTGACGCTTGAATCGCCGCATACGTCCGTAGAACGGCAGCGGCCGTACGGGAAACCGGTGAAGGGCATCGAGCCGGCGAATCCGTGAGACAGTGATTCCGAGGATCTTGGCTGCCTGCCGCATGCTGCAGACAAGAGGATAGTCGGCGTATTCCTCGAGAAGACAGCGCTCCCGTTCGCACTCTTGGCGGAGTCGCTCTTCTTCCGCAGCTTGCCTGGCCAGTTCGTTCGCCGCTGCCGCGGCGGCGACGTCGGCTGCGCGCTGCTCTGCCGCGGTCGGTACACGCGGGGGAGGCACATACTGTGGCAATGGAATCGTCGACGTGCGCCGTCCCGCCTGTACCTTCGCCCAGTATCCGCGAGGCGGCGTCGGCACTGCTCCCCCTCAGCCGCGAGCTCGACAGGTCAAATCAGCCAATTCTCCACCTTGAGAGCCGGGACTCGCCGAAACTCCGCCACGTTGGCGGTAACGCACGTCGCGCCAACGAACCGCGCATGAGCGGCAATCAGCATGTCATGCGCGCCGATCGGCGTGCCTTTACGTTCGAGCGCGGTTCGAATAGCCGCATAGTGGCGGTCGACTGCCGCCTCCAGGGGCAGAATCGTCATCGCGCCGAGCACGGCATCGACCTGGCGTGTCAGCCGCTTCGAGCCGCGCTTCATGGCACCGTAGCGCAATTCGCAAGCGACGACGATGCTGGTAAGCACTGCGTCCTCGCCCACCTCCGCAATCCGCGCAGCCACTGGGCCCTGGGGTTGCCGGACGAGATGCGAGAGCACGTTGGTGTCGAGCAGGTACGTGCGTCCCGCCATTAGAGATCAATGGGTTCAGCGGCCGGACGATCGATTGACGGGAAGTCCTCGTCGATCGGTTTCAGTTTTCCAAGCACCGACAACAGCGATGGTTTGGCCAGCGGTTCGACCACCAGGCGCTGACCCTCCTTACGCAGTACGGCCTCTCGTCCCGGCAGTTCCAGATCACGTGGGATTCGGATCGCTTGATTCCGGCCGTTCCTGAACAGTCGGACCTGTCGTTGAGTTTCCATCACGCACTCCCAGCCTTGGCCTATGCCAGACATATGCTAGCGCGAATCCAGTCGCAGCTGGTGTAGCCGAGGGGAAACCTGGCGATTCGGCGCGCAAACTCGTTGGCACATTGAGACTTGCGCTCTTCGTACCCTCCGGTTGGAAACCGGAGGCTCAAATTGTTCACAGAATTGTTCACTGCGAACGGATGAAGTGACGGTAAGTCGTTGTGGGGTTTGGCTCTTCAGGCTGGACTCGAACCCGCGACGCTCCGAATAAGGTCGCTTTGTGTCCTTTGTGTTCTTTGTGCCCTTTGTGCCCTTTGTGGTTGATTCGTCTCGGTTTCTCATGCACCCTGCACCGGCGCGTTGCACGTTGCACCGTGTACGCGTGTAGCAGAGAATGCCGGCGTGCCCACGAAGCCATGGCTGGCCCATTACGACTCTGATGTTCCTGCGTCCCTCGGCCCCTACCCCGAGCGGACCCTCCTTCATTACCTCGACGACTGCGCGCGGGAACGCCCGGCCAATCCCGCCCTGCTCTTCAAAGGGGCGACGGTCACGTACGAGCAATGGAACCGCACGAGCGACGCCTGTGCGGCGGCGCTCGTGGCCATGGGCATCCGCCCAGGCGACCGGGTCGCCCTCGTGCTTCCAAACATCCCGCAGTTCTTCATCGCCGAATTCGGCATCTGGAAGGCCGGCGCGACAGTGGTGCCGCTAAATCCGCTGTACGCCGAACGGGAGTTCGAGCAGGCGCTGTCGGCGACCGGGGCAGAAACGGTGATTGCAATGACGCGGTTCTACAACCGCCTCAAGGCCGTCCAGCCGCGAACCTCCGTCCGGCGGGTCATCGCCACCTCCATCAAGGAGTACCTGCCGTCAGTTCTGCGAATGCTTTTCACCCTGCTCAAGGAACGAAAGGAAGGGGATCGGATCGCGCTCGCCGCCGGCGACCGCTGGATGGCAGACCTGATGGCGCAGCACCGGAACGACCCTCGTCCGGCCATCGAGGTGCACCCGGACGCTCCGGCGGTCATTCTGTCCAGCGGCGGAACCACGGGCACGCCGAAGGGCGTGGTTGGCCTCCACCGCCACTACGTGGCCTCGGGGCTCCAGCTGAACGCATGGACGCGTTCTGCAAGACGCGAGTGGGACGACGCCATCGTGTTGCCGCTGCCGATGTTTCACGTATACGCGAACGTCGGGGTGCAGCCGCTTGCCCTCGTCGGAAAGAACCCGCTCTCGCTCGTCCCGAACCCGCGCGACATCGGGGACGTGCTGAAGACGATCCGGCAGGTCAAGCCGGCCTGCTTCAACGGCGTCCCGACGCTCTACACCGCCATCCTCAATCATCCGGACGTCAAGGCAGGCAAGGTTGATTTCCGCTCGATCAAGCTGTGCGTCTGCGGCGCGTCCGCGCTGCTCGCCGAAACCAAGAAGCAGTTCGAAACGCTGACAGGCGCCACCATCGTCGAGGGCTACTCGCTGACCGAGGGCATGATGGCGTGCTGCATCAATCCGGTGAAGGGCACCCATAAGCTCGGCTCCATCGGTCTGCCACTCCCCGACGTTGAGGTTCGCATCGTCGACTCAGACAGCGGCGAGAAGGAGCTGCCCTACGGCGAGGTGGGCGAGATGATTCTGCGCGCGCCTCAGTACATGGCCGGCTACTGGAACAATCCCGGCGAAACCACGCTGACACTTCGTACGCATGGCTCGGGAGGACCGTGGGTGTATACCGGCGATCTCGCCTACATGGATCCCGAAGGCTATCTGTTCATAGTCGACCGTAAGAAAGACATGATCAAAACGAGCGGCTTCCAGGTGTGGCCGCGTGAAATCGAGGAAATCCTCGCCTCGCATCCCGCGGTGATGGAGGTCGGTGTGGCCGGAGTGCCGGATCCGGTCAAGGGTGAGGTTGCCAAGGCCTGGGTCGTGCGGAAGCCCGGACACGAGGTCACCGCTGACGAGCTTCGCGCCTTCTGCAAGGAACGGCTGACACCGTACAAGGTGCCGAGCTCCGTGGAGTTCCGCACGGAATTGCCCAAAACGCTCGTCGGCAAAGTCCTTCGAAGGGAACTCGCAGCGTCGAGCCGGAGTCTATAGAGACAGCCCACAGGGAGGGCCGTTTGTGCGCAAGGTGCCCATCCTCCTCTTCGCTCTCGCCGCAAGCGCCTGCGCCGTCGCCGTGCCGCGTATCGATCCGGCGGCCGTCGTCCGGCTTCAGAAGGCCGACGCGCTTGTAGAGGCCGGCTGCTACCGATGCCTCGAGGAAGCTTTTGAAGTATTTGGGGCACTGGCGAGCGGACCGCAACCTCCGGCCGACGTCCAGTCGCGCATGTTCACAACGGCTCTCCTGCTGGCCCTCAGGGAGAAAGAGCTCGGTCTCGAAGCAAAGCCATGGCTCGATCGGGCGACGGCGCTCGGCGCCGGCCCTGAGGCCGCCACGTATGTCGAAATCGCGTCGAGCATTCCGTGGGAAAACGCCGGCGTTCCGGAGTTCGAGAGTGCCAGGCGTCCAGCCCCGGGAACGCTCGCCTCGTGGAAGGCCTTCCTCGAGCGGTCCGAGTCCAATACCGTTCTCGATCGCTACCTGAGCCTGTCGCTCGGCTGTGGCGTGGAGCGATGGAGCCTCACGGGGCTGCCGGATCGCCTCACGACCAATACGTACGACGACGAGCCGGCCATCATCAGATACCGCCTGGGTGCCTGTGCCTCCGCGCTGCGCACCCATCTCGAAACGCTTCTCGATGCCGATTCGCGGTTCGCGGAGGCCGCGTTCTTTCTTGGGCGTTTCGCGAGCACTGACTACACGCCGGATCGGCTCTCCCGCGCGCACCCCTACCTCACACGGGCGTATGAGGCATTCCCGGAAGCGCCGGCTGTCGCCACGATCCTCGCGAATGTCGAGCGCGGCCGGTACGAGATGCAGCGCGCGCTGGCTTTGTACGACCGCGCGCTGACGCTGCGGCCTTCCCACCGCGATGCGCTCTTAGGCCGCGTCATTACGCTGACCACGCTCGGGCGATCGCAGGACGCCATCGATTCCGCGACGCGGCTCATCGATCTGGGAACCTGGCACATCGGCGACGCATACTACTGGCGCGCATGGAATCAGTACCAATTGCAGAAGCTCGCCGAGGCGGCCGTCGACGTCGCGCAGGCCAAGAAGCTTCTCATCAACGGCGAGGTGCTCACACTCTCTGGAATCGTGGCCTACGAGCAGAAGCGGCGCAACGATGCCCGCAGGGAATTTGACGACGCGCGCGACATCAATCCCGGCAACTGCACGGCGAGCTGGTATCTCGGCTTCATAAAGATCGAAGAGACCGCATGGCCGGCGGCCGCGGAGATGTTTGCGTACGCATCCAGCTGTTATCGCGATGCCGCCAGGGAGTTTCAGGCAGACGCGGCGGCCCTCTCCCCCGAGTTATCGCCGGAGGCGCGGCAGTACCTCGGCTCGGACTACGACCGCAGGATTGCCGACAGCCTGCGGCAGCAGGCGCGCGGGGCGTTCAACGCGGCACAGGCCCTGATCCGGATTGGCGAACGTGCCCGGGCGGTGGAGCATGCGCGAATCGCGGCCCAGCACGACGATATGCGCGAGCGGGCCGAGAGCCTGTTGCGATCACTCGAGCAGAATTAAATTAGCCTGATCCCATCCCGAGATGAAGCAGCCCTTCGGGACTGCTCTGTCCGCAGCGCTGAAGCGCTGCGCCACCACTCGGCACAAGTTCGCGTTACTGATCCCCGGCGGCGCGCACTTCGACACCGGCATCCTCGAGCGCGCGTCGTATCTGCATCGCCAGCGCTGCTGCACCGGGCGTGTCACCGTGGACGCAGATCGTCTCGACGTCCAGGCGAAGCACCGAACCATCGGCCGCTATCACGGTTCGTTCCGCTGCCAGGCGAACCGCGCGCTCGACCACTCTGGCCGGCTCGTCAATCACCGCTCCTGATTCCGTGCGCGGTACCAGCGACCCGTCGCGGCTATATGCTCGGTCCGCGAATCCCTCGGCGACACCCTGCACGCCGAATCGCTCGCAGGCACGCATCAGTTGAGATCCAGGTGGCCCGAACACGAGAAGCGAACGATCGAGCAAGACAACCGCATTGACGATGGCGTCGGCAAGCACGCCGTCGCGGGCCGCCATAGCGTAGAGGGCGCCATGCGGTTTCACGTGTCGGACCTTCACTCCTTCCGAGTCGGCGATTGCGAGCAATGTCTCGATCTGTTGCACGACCAGCCTTTCCACTTCACTCGCGGTCACGGGCAGTTCTCGACGTCCGAAGCCCTCGGGATCTCGCAGCGCAGGATGAGCGCCGACGGCAACGCCGTGCAATCGGGCCAACTCGACCGTCGCTCGCATCGTTGCCGCATCGCCGGCGTGTACCCCGCACGCGATGTTCGCCGAGGTGATGTGCGGCATCACGGCAGCGTCCACCGTCGCGCCTTCGCCGCTCGACCACTCCCCAACGTCAGCGTTCAGATCCATGCGCATGACCAGTCCCACGACACTCTTGTAATTTCTGACCCGAATTTCGGAGGTAGGACAGGAAGACAATATGTGTTTTCAAGAGGTTAGGGGCGGCACACCCGTTGCCTTGGAGGCTCGCGTCGGTCTGAGGTTTGCGGCAGGGCGCCGTAAACGCTGGGGGGAGCCAGGCCGGCACTCTCAGACGGGGCGCCTCCGGGCGCCCCGTCGGGTTTTGGCCGTTGTTACACGCCGGCACCTTCCGGATATTCGAGCGCAAGCTTCAGCTCACGCGCCAGCGACTCCACGGTCGTTCCCGTCCGCTTCCAGGCGCCTTCTGTTTCAAAACGCAGATCCCCGATTCGCCGACCCCACGGCGCGATGACGCGTCCGATGGCGCGATAGTCAGCGCGGTCGGCGTGGTCCTGATCGAGCCGGCGCACGACGTCAGGCGCTACTCGGATGAACGCGCGCAAGGCCGTTGCCGACTTGATGCTGTATTTCCGGCCCACCCACGCCGCGCCGAAGACCATCGAGATCTGCTTGAAGTAGTTCACGAAGAACCGCTTCGAATCCTCGCGGAAGTCTGCCGACTTACGTGGCCCGCCGAACGCATCGCTTGAAAAGAGCTTCTTGAGCTCCTGCGCCAGGGGCGCCTGCGCCACGCGTCCCCTTCCCACACCCAGCAACTTGATCTCGCCGCGCAACGGCGACTCCTCGCGATCGTTCAACGCGCGGACGACGTCGTGGGCCGCTGCCAACGACTCGTCGCGGTACAACTGGCGTCCTGAGAGGCTGACGAGATGCGACGCGTTGAGACGCGTGTGCTTGGCGTTGATGGTGACGAACATCTGAACCACGTGATCTTCAGGCACGCGGTCGAAGATGATGGCCGGCACGGTAAACGGCTCGTCGCCAAAGTGATCGATATCGGCGTGCAGTGCGAGCAGTCGGTGTTGTCCGTCGATCGCGCGCAGGATGCCTTCACGTTCCGGCACCTTCAGGCGGCCGACCGACGACCCGGACTCCACCGGCTCGAACGTTAGCTTCTCGTCGCACGAGATGATCACGGCACCGGGAATCGACGGCAGGTCGCGGGCCTGACGGCACTGCTCGTAGTACTGCACCAGTTCGTCGATCTTTCGCCTGATGATCTGGCGTTGGTACGCCTTCTCGCTTGACGCGATGCGGCGCTCCAGCAGATCCCAGTTCACTTTGGAGGGGATCTTCTTCTTCCCACCCCGAACCGGCTGCTGACCCGACTCACCGTAGCTGAGAACCTCGAAGCGCACCAGCTTGTCGATGTCGTTCGCGGTGAGCGAGGCTTGATAGAACTGGACCCCGAACTGCTGCATTCGAATAGCGGCGACGTTGATCATAAGAGTGGTTATGGGCGGAGGAGACCAAAGACGCGAATTCTAACGACCCCATTGATCGAATCTCAACCGTTTTTTGGCGATTTTCTCAGAATTTTCGCCTCAGCTAGCCGATCAGTTGCGACTTACCTCCTTCACAGTCAACAGTTTAGACAATTCCTCCGGTCGTGATCCGTTCCAGCCGGGCCAGAGCGCATTTCGGGCCTGGACCAGCCCAAAGAGCATCACGGCGAAGATTGCGAACGCGATGAACGCCTGCTCCAGCGGGAGGCGCCGATGGAGGGCCCGACTGGCCACGCCGTAGACGAGTTCGACGTGCACCCAATAGACGAACAGCGATGCCCGCCCGAACGTCTGGAGAGGCTCCAGACGGCCCGAGGGGCTCGCAAATGGCCGATGCTCCCAGGCGAATCCGATCGGCAGCAGGACGATGAGGACCCCCAGCCGAAGAAAGAAAAACGTTGGCGAGCTAGTCCAGAAATTCGCTTCCGCGTAGAGCGACGGCAGGAACGAGGCGCCGTACCCCGCAAGGGCGAGAGCGAACCCGCCAACGGCAAGCGCCCTCATAAGCTGCCCTTCTCGCAATCCCCGCATCCGGTCCAATGCGACACCCAACGCCGCCCCGGCCAACAGAAACCCGGCCCAGGGGAACAGGGTGAAGGCGCCGCGTCCGACAACCGGCCGTAGATACGACGCGACGGGGTCAGGCAGCATACCAACCCATGCCGACGAACGAACCGGTGGAGTGAGCAGCGCCACGGCCACGGCCGCCGACGCGAGCAGCGCCGCCCGCGACGGCCAATTCCATCCCATGGCCCAGAGAAGCGCGGCGGCCGCCATCGCAAGCCCCATGATGTTGAGGATGTCGACTTTGAGCAGCGATCCGGCGGGGGCGCCGGGATTCAGCAGCCATGATTGCAGCCGGAACAGGAACGCGAGCCCGAGAATCTGCCAGCCGCGGCGGTGCGCAGCGGCGGCGGCTTCCCGCTCGCTACGGCCACGGGCTATCCGCGCGCTTGCCGCAAGCGGCAAGGCCAGACCGGCCAGGAACAGAAAGGCCGACGAACCAACCCCGGCGACGATCAGCGCGAAACCGTAAAGGGGATGGTCGCGGTCGGCTGGCGAGGTCCATGCGTCGAGTATGTGCGACTCGATCATGATCAGTACGGCCACGCCTCGTAGCCAGTCAAGATAGCCGCGACGGTGCGCGCTCATGCGCGGATGTCGAACCGGGTCGTGAGCGCGATGTCCTCTCGTAGCGAATGCCACACCGAGCAGTACTTGTCGCGGGAAAGCTGAATCGCCCGCTCCACGGCCAAGGCCGACACATTACCCGTGATCCCGAAGGCCAGCGTGATTGTGGTGATCCGCTTGGGAGGCTGAGGCGCGCGCTCCGCGGAGAAAGAGACGCGCAGCCCTGTCAGGGGATGGCGGCCCTTCTCGAGGATCGAGACGACATCGATGGCCATGCAGCCGGAGAGTGCGACCGCCACGGCCTGCATTGGCGAGGGCCCCGTGATGCCGTCGCTGTCGATGACCAGCGCTGCGTTGCCAGCAACGGCGTCGAACGCGACGCCACCCTTCCACACCAATTCGGCTTGGAGCGCCACGACTAGATAGATTGAGAAATTGACGGATTGACGGATTGACGAATTGCTACGTGAATTCGCGCAATCCAATTCGTCAATTCGTCAAACCTCAATTTCTCAATTCAGGCCCGCGGCGGGCCTTTCAGCGCGAGCGGGCACAGTTTTGCGTCCGCCGAAGAATCCGCTAAACAGCAGCCACCCGACCGGCAGCACGACGAGCAAATAGGTCAGATACTGCCCGTACCGGCCGTCCGGTCCGTACGGCTCCGTCGCCCAGTGCAGGGGCTCGCTGTACGGGAAGATATTCGCCTCTGTGAGCTCGTGGAAGCCATAGATCAGGAGCTGGATCACGAACACCATGAGGAACAGGGCGGTGACCTGAAAGAACAGACCGAGGTTTACGCGGTGGCCGTACTTCGACCAGAGCCACGCCACACCGGCGGCGGTCAGCGTCCCACCAGCAGCGCCCGCAATGACGTCGGCGGCCTGGATCTGAAACAGGAGCGTCCCCATCAGCAGCGCGGTCTCCATGCCTTCGCGGGAGATCATCAGCAACGTGAAGAGGAACACGCCGGCAAACGCTCTGACGCCCGCCTGCAGCGACGACGCCGCGAGATGCGCTTCGATCTCGCCTTTCAACCGGCGCGCGTGCCGCCACATGTGCACGATCAAGGTCGCCACGAGACCTGCAGCCGCTATCGCAAGCACGCCTTCCCAGAGCGCCTGGTTAGACGCCCGCTGGAACAGGACCGCGAGGCCAACGCTCAGCAGGATGGATACGGCGATGCCCCAATGCACGGCAGGAATGAGCGACGGCCGGCCCGTTTTGCGGAGGTACGCGAGGCTGATGGCCACGATGAGAAAGGCCTCGAGCCCCTCGCGCAGCGTAATGACAAACGCTTGCAGCATAGATAGTTACCTGAAATTGAGATGAAGTCTCAGAACCAGAGTCTAACCTGACTGCGGGGCGGGATCAAACGCGGAAGGCGGAACGAACCACGAAGACCACGAAGTTCACGAAGCTTCGTGCGCTTCGTGTCCTTCGTGGTTCAAAAAGAGAACGCTACTTCTTCGTCGGGATCGTCCAGTAATAGACGGTTCGGCCGTTCACGTCGAGCGTCTGCTCCGGCTTCCAGTCGCCCATGTCGAAGGCATGCGACACGATGCGCGTGCCAGGCTTCAGCTCCTTCATCAGCTTCGGCTGCAACTTCAGATTCAGCGACGGCAGCAGGTACAGCGTCACGACGGTGGCTTCGCTGATGTTGGTCGTGAACAAGTCCTGGTTCAGGAACTTCACCTTGTCGGTAACCCCAGCCGCCTTGGCGTTGGCGTTGGCCTCGGAGATTCGCTGCGGGTCGATGTCGATGCCGATCCCGCGAGCCCCATACTGCTTCGCGGCCGTGATCGGAATTCGGCCATCGCCGGAGCCGAGATCGTAGATCACGTCGTTCTTCGTGACCTTGGCGACCTTGAGCATCGCGTCCACGACTTCCTGCGGCGTCGGGACGTAGATCACGTCAGGCGTACGGGGCGCCTGCTGGGCGGCCGAGGGCACGGCCACAGCGCCGATGAGCGCCACACACATCGCGAGTCGATGGAATTTCATAGCCACCTCAAATGAAGATGATTCCGCCCGCATTCCTGTCAGAGACCGGGGATTATAGCGCGAACGCTAGAATCCGGCGCGGACGCCGATTCGCAGAATGCGCGGGCTGAGGTTCTGCGCAAGCGCGCGGTAGTTCGCGGCATCCGCGTTGCGGACGCGCGCCAGCTCCGTATTTGCGTTGAGGAGGTTGAAGATGTCGCCGATGAGCTCCAGCCGCGCCCCTCGCACCTGGAACGCCCGCGCGATGCGCAGGTCGGTATTCCAGATGTTGTCCAGACGGTAGGTGTCCACTTCCGGCGTGACCAGCACCCGCAGCTGATCGAAGCCGAGCGCGACCTGGCGGAACGGCGGAAGAGGGTAGCCCTGCCGTCCGAAGACGCTGACCGCCAAGTGGACATCCTGAGGAAGGACGTAGGCTCCGCTCGCGGAGACTTGCCACTTCGAGTTGAGGAAGACGTCTCCGACGCCGGGCGCATACTGGCCGCCGTCCACGAGCGGCTCCGTGTCTGTGCGCGTTGGGTTACCGAACATCGTGTAGAGGCTCTGCGGCTCGTGGTGCTCGCGCGCGTCGTTCAATGCCGCGCCGAACCGGCCCATCCAGCGGCCGGACAACCGCTTGACCACCGAGATGTCAAGCCCGTTGTAGCTGGTCGCGTAACCCTGCCAGTTCCCCATCACGAAGCCACTGCCGCCGGCGACGACAGCAGCCTGGCTCGGGATCCGCGTGGGGATGTCGTAGGACAGTCCGTCTGGCAACATCCCGGTCACGTTCGGGCCGGGCGTGTAATCTCCCGGGCCGAATCCGAAGCGGGTTGCCACCTGGCCGACATGATTCGTTGTGCGCGTGTGCGTGTAGTGCACCTGCAGCGCGAGATTCGGCATCACCTCGCGGTCCACTCCCGCAACGATGTTCGTCGTCACCGGGGCCTTCACCTCGTCGGCCAGCCGCATCGAGGAGGTGACGGCCGTCACGTTGGTGAGGTTGAACCCGCCGCCCGCCCCGATGCGCTGATCGGTCAGGACCTCATCGGCGGTCGCCAGGTTATCGCCGTTGATATCACTCCACCGGTAGTCGACGAACCCCACCCCAGAGCTCGGATTGGCCCACCCGACGAGGGACGAGGTCCACATCGTGCCCGCGAATCGGCTCACGCTCACACGCCCGAGGGTCCGTCGAGTCTCGTCTATCGCGTACGTGAACCCCGCTCGCGGCGACATGTTGTTCCAGGCGAAGGGGAGGTCGTAACCGGCGAAGTCGATTCCGGGCACGAGGCTCGGAAAGGTGGGGTTGGCTGCCGTCTGGCTCGGAAGCGCGCGGCCGGTCTGACGGTCGAAGCGCACACCGACGTCGATCGTGAACCGGTCGAACTGCGCAACATCTCCCGCATACAGACTCAACGCATCCATGCGATTCCTGCCGCGCCCCTCGCGGAACACCCGAACGCGGCGATCGGTGGGCGAGTTGTCGAGCGCCAGCAGCCCGTTGCCCGGCCACAGCGTACCGGTCTCCGTGTCTGTACGGCGCCACCCGCCACCAAACTTCACATCGTGCGATGCCCGGCCGACGACGTGGAATGTGGTCGCATCGACATGGCCGCTGTGCTGCGGCCGTAGGTTCCACGTACGACTCACCGAGCCGAACGATCGGCTCAAGCGGACGCTCCGTCCCGATGTCATGTCGAGGCCTCCCACCGGATCGAGCTGAAAGCCAGTGTTGAAGTACGCGTACTTCGCGCTCGCGAACAGCCTCGACCCGAACGTCCGGCTGTCCTCGACTTTCCACAGACCTCGGAAGGGATTCCCCTCGTACACGTTGTGCTGATCCTGCACCGCCGTCGCTGCGTGGAAGAGGATGCCGCCAGTGCCAGATGGGATCCGGCCTTCCTTCACTTTGTCGCCGTCGAAATAGAGAAAGCTCACCAGATCGTTCCGACCCGCCTGCCAGTTCATTTTCACGAACGGGTTCTTGATGACCGTGCGATCGACGAGGCGAGTGCGGAGCAACCGGATGTCCTGATACGAGTACGAGGCAAAAAACCAGAGCCGGTCCTTTCTCAATGGCCCGCCCACGTCGACGCCGAAGTCGGCGACCTGCTCACTGTGATCGGCGGTCTCAGCGGTCACGCCAATCGCGCGTAACTCGGCGGGGACATTTGTGGCCTCGAGCGCATCGTTCGTGAAGTATCCGCGCACGAGCGCGTGGACCTCGTTCGTTCCCCGCCGGACGACGAGGTTCACCCCCAGCCCGCCGGTCGGTTGCCTGATGTCCTGCCCCGCAGTCGTCGCCTGAATCTCCTCGAAGTTGTCATAGTTGAAATAGATCGCCGAGGCTCCCGGGGACGCCATATCTGTAATGACCACGCCGTCGAGCGTCCACACGGTGTCTGTGAGGCGCGTGCCTTTCGAGACGATGGTCGGCTGCTGCCCGGTTTCGTTGCCCGCGATGTTCAGGCGATCGAGCAGCACGCCGGGAACCGCTCGCAGCAACGAGAACGGATCGCGCGAGCTTGGAATGTTCTCGAGGTCGGCAAGCGTCAAATTGGTCGACGTGCCAGTCGCGCGCGGATCGACGATCGGCACTTGCCCAGTGGCACCCACCGTGATCGACTCCTGCACCCCCGCCAATTTCATCGTCATCACGACATCGGCAGTCGCACCAACGCGCACCTCGATGTCGTCTTGAACCGAGGTGCTGAATCCGTTGCGCGTCGCGGTGACCGTATACGAGCCCGGGGCGAGGTTCAGAAACCGGAATCGGCCGACGTCGTCGGTGGCGCCATCAGCGACGCGATCGGTGCCGGTGAGCGAGACCACTGCGTCAGGAAGGACGCCTCCCTGCTCGTCGTGGATCGTTCCAGTGATCGTGCCACCGCTAATCTGCCCGTTCGTGACCGTTGCTGTCACAAGCACGAACGCGGCAACCAGGGCCAGACGCCTCATTCCCGAGCCTCCTCGATGGACGAATCTGCCCCCCGAGAAAGTCGGTCAGCGCGATGTTGATTGGCCGCGCGCCCTGCCGGGGGGTCAGGGCTGGTCCTACAGCAAGACCTGTTTGGTCATATCGGCACGATTGTGTCGGCTCTGCAGCTGTGTTGCCGTCGATTTCGCTATGCTCTCGCTATGGCCATCGTTGTCCAGAAGTATGGCGGAAGCAGCGTCGCCGATGTTCGCAAACTCAGACGGGTCGCCGAACGCGTCATGGCCACGAGAGCGCAGGGACACGACGTCGTCGTGGTCGTATCGGCCATGGGAGACACGACCGACGACCTGTTGGGGATGGCGAAAGACGTGTCTGCGAACCCGGATCGCCGCGAGCTCGACATGCTTCTGTCCGCCGGGGAACGGATCTCGATGGCGCTCCTGTCCATGGCAATCCGGGAGCTCGGCGGCGACGCCATCAGCTTCACCGGCAGCCAATCCGGCATCATCACGAATGATCGCCATGTGGACGCCAGGATCATCGAGGTCCGACCGTTTCGAGTCCAGGACGAGCTGTCGCGCGGCCGGATCGTCGTCGTCGCCGGGTATCAGGGCGTGTCCTACAGGAAGGAGGTCACGACACTCGGCCGCGGAGGCAGCGACACGACGGCGGTGGCCATGGCGGCGGCGCTCGACGCGTCATATTGCGAACTCTGCTCCGACGTCGACGGCGTGTACTCGGCTGACCCGCGCATTGTGGCTGCGGCGCGGCGTATCGGCACGCTCTCGTACGAGGAAACCCAGGAGTTGGCGGAGTCTGGCGCGAAGGTGTTGAATGCGCAGGCTGTCGAGTTCGCGAAGGAGAAGGGGATCGCCATTTACGCGCGCGCCACCAGCGGGCCGCTGCCCGGACCGGACCCCTCGATGGATGGAACGGTGGTTCGCCGGAACGCGCCGCGCATGCCGGGCGCCGTGGTGGCGGTCGCGAGCGAGCGCGATGTCCTCGTCCTAGAATCGGATGCCCCGCTGGACGAACAACTCGCCCTGCTCGACGAACGGCGGGTCGCAGGCAAACAGCTTCAGGCGACTCTCGGAGAAGGCACGCAGACACGTCTCGTCATTTCGCGCGAGAACCTTCACGACGAGGCGCACCTCAAGGAAGCATTGGCGCATCGATTTGGCGGGGCCGCACGGCTCGTGGACGGCGTGGGGGCGATCAGCGCGATCGGTGCCGGCATCACGGCCGACTACGGGAACCTCCGCGCGGGACTCTCGACCTTGCGCGGTATCGGCATCGCTCCATCCGCGGTGGCGACATCGTCGTTTCGGATCACCTGGCTGATTCCACGCGATCGGCTGGACGACTCGGCGAAAGCGCTTCACGAGCGGCTGATCGAAGGCGCGCGCCCTCTTCTTCCCTGAGCATGGCACCCGCCCATATCGTCCACGAGCTGAAGACGCTGACCGCCTCGATGCATCCGGTCGTCACGATTGATTCCCTCGAAGAGGAGCGCGTGGAGAGTCTGTTGCGCGCGGTCGGTGCGGAATTGAAGATGCCGCTCTTCACGTGGACGGTGACGAAAGGGCTTCAGCGGATCGACGGCCAGGGACAGGTCCATGGCACCGCGGCGCCGCTCACGCTCTTCCGCCACCTGTCGCTGCTCTCGGTCGAGGGCATCTTTCATCTCATGGATCTCGCCGCACACCTCGCTGATCCATCGACCGCGCGCGCCTTCAAAGGAGCAGTGACCACGTCAGCGAGTACGTAGGGCGGGTCTTGCTTTGTAGACCCGCCTGGAAAGCCGGGTCCATAGAACAGGACCCGGCCTACGACAGATACGGTCGCGGGCCTATATTCCTGCCGACCACGCGGCCGGCGCGAGAATCACGTGCTGCTGTGAAAGCGGTTCGGGCCTAATGATGTGCGGTATGTCCGCAGCACGAGGAAGGAGAACCCCCGAAGCCACGTTGTTCGGAGGTTTTCATGGAGCCTCAGCTGGTCTGGCGACGGCTGCCCACCAATCGTCCCGGCGCCTGCGCCCTACGAGCCCACATCCATAGCGCACGCAGGTTGCTGCCGATGCGCGCGAGCGCTACCTGAAAATATGGTGGTTCCGTCAGCACGTTCACGGCCGGTGTCTGGCGCCGATCGATCGGCAGGCCAAACTCGTCGTGCCATTCAGAAGGGCTCGCCACGATCGCGGCGATCTCGCGCATGGTCGACTGGACGCGGCGGTCGCCCCGCGGGAAGAGCCGGCAGAACTCGTCCACCGTGTCGTCCGGATCGAGGCCGACAACCGAGGCATACGCGCGAATGTAGGCGCGGGCGTACAGCCCCGCAGGCCATTCACTCACATCATTCCGTTCGAATGCCTCGAAGAGGTCCTGTTTGATCCGAGTGAGCTCTGCGATCTCGGCGAGCGAGACCCGACTTCGCTCCCGGTGCCGCCTCAAGCGTGTGACAAAGCTCTCCTGGCTCGTCATGCGTCTCCCCACGATTCGTCGTCGGGATGAGCAATTCCCGCGCCTCAGCTGGCCGGGCCAGGGCGATCCGCCAAGATGTGTGTCGAGCGAGGGTTACGGGATGCGACGGTTTCGTAATCGACCTGAGCGTTGCAAAACCGCACGCGCCGATCACGAAACCGTCTTGAATTCTTACGCGTCGAGTGACGGCACTTTGCCGTCAAGTAAGACCGACAGCTGGTTGGGCGCGAACTGGAGGCCGATGTAAAACGGGCCGAATTCCGCGTACTTCGCGCTGGCCTCGTCGAATCGCATCTCGTAAATCAGTTTCTTGAAGACGAGTGGATCGTCCGCGAAGAGATCCACGCCCCATTCCCAGTCGTCATAGCCGATTGAGCCGGAGATGACCTGGGTGACGCGTCCCGCGTAATGCCGGCCAATCATCCCGTGCTCGCGCATCATCGCAGCGCGCCGCTCGAACGCCTCCGAGTACCAGTTCAGCGTCTCACCGCGACGCTTGTTCATCGGATAGAAGCAAACGTGACGCGCCTTGGGCATCTCCAGGAAAAGACGGGTCACGACGCGTTGCCGCTGCGACTCCATCTCCACGTCGAACGCCCGAACGAACTCCTCGCTCCCGGGCTGGTGTTTTTCCGCGAGCTGCTCGTGAATCTTGGCAGTCATCTCGTACATGCCGAGTTCGACGACCGATACATAGGACGACATGGGCTCGAGGAGATCCCGCAGCGGCGTCTGGCCGAAAGAGAGCTGCGCTTGCGCAAGCTCATCGAAACTGCGGCGGAAGCAGATCAACATCAGATCGGCTTTGTGACCGATCATCTGGACGAACGCCGTGGAGCCCGCGTCCGGGACCGAGACGGCACGCACGGCCTCGACGGCGAGACGCGCCCGCTCGGTTTGTGAGAGCGCCCGAACGCGGTCCCACCGAATCCGGTACATGAGATGAAGGACGCTCCAGCCCTCGAGCGTTTCGGGAATGAACGGATTGTGCATGGCGGAATTGTACTGGGATTAGGGATGGGGCATTGGGACAGCCTCATCCGCCCGACCCGCCCCTTTGAGGTTCAGTGCTAGCATCGGCGTCCATTAGGAGGACGCCATGCCGGCACCGCAAACGTACGCCAACCACACGCGGACCATTCCCGCGTACCACATGTTTACCTTCGGGCTGATCGTGATCAATGCCCTCTGGTCGATCTACCGCGTCGCTGTTGCGTTCTCGATCGATACACTGATGTCGCTGTTCGTGGCGATCGCGCTGGTCATGATCTTCTTCTTCGCGCGAATCTTTGCGCTCCGCGTCCAGGACCGGATCATCCGGCTCGAGATGCGGCTGCGGTTGGGAGGACTGTTGCCAGCCGACCTCCAGTCGCGCGTGAACGTCCTCACTGTCGATCAACTGTGCGCGCTGCGCTTCGCGAGCGACGCAGAGCTGCCGGCACTGACGCGGACGGTGCTCGACGAGAAGATCGGGGACCGAAAGACGATCAAGCAGATGGTCAAGAACTGGGAGCCGGATTATCTGAGGGCCTGAAGGGCTGCCCCACGCTGCGGCGTGGTTAACATGGAAGGGTGAGTCTGAAGATTGCCACCTGGAATGTGAACGGCATCCGCGCGAGGCAGACGCAGGTGCAGGAGTTCCTCGAACGTGAGCGGCCCGACGTCCTTTGCCTCCAAGAGATCAAGGCGGCGGTCGATCAGCTGCCGGTCTGGCTGTGCGATCTCGAGGGGTACTGGTGCTACTGGCACGGGGGCAAAGGCTACTCCGGCGTCGGCTTGCACGTCAGCAAAACCACCTTTCCCGAGCGTCCCGCGTTTCATCACCCCTCCTTCGATTACGAGCACCGCATCGTCACCGTGCGATTGCCGCAACTGACGGTCGCCTCAATCTATGTACCGAACGGCGGCAAGGACTTTCCAGCCAAGATGCGGTTTCTCGGCGCGATGGTGGACCTCGCCGCCGAGTACGCCACAGCGGGCCTCCCGCTGCTCCTGTGCGGCGACATGAACGTTGCCCGTGCCGAAACCGATGTGCACCCGAAGGAGCGTAAGCCGCGCAGCATCGGCCAGCTGCCGGAAGAGCGCGCGCTCATCGAGCGGATCCTGAGTCATGGCCTGGTGGATGTGCACCGGACGCTCGATCCGGACAACGAAAACTTGTTCACGTGGTGGGCGCCCTGGCGGAACATGAAAGAGCGGAATATCGGGTGGCGGCTCGACTACCTATTCGGCAGTCGGGTACTGGCCGATCGCGCGGTGTCGTGTGTGGTGCAACGAGACGTCGGAACGAGCGACCATGGCCCTGTCGTGGCGGTGTTTGATGTCTAGGACACCGGGTGTCGCGCCGTATTCGTGCGACAAAGACACCGGGTGTCGCGCCGTACCCGTGCGACACCCGGTGTCTATAATCTCCCGATGGCTCGTCTCGCGTTCGTCCTCCTGACCGGCTTTGTGCTCACGTTGACAGTAGCGCTGGCGCAGACACCCGCTCCGTCACCACCCCTTCCCACGGTGCTGATCTCTCGACGGCTCGCTGAAGATTCAGGATTGGCGATCGGTTCGATGGCACGCTTTGCTGTGGAGAGCTCCGGCAACCACGCACGTGAATTCCGCGTTGCGGGCATCTACGAGCCCGAGCCGGACCCGATCGAACTCAACGCGTCGCGACACGAGGCCCGTCTCCACCTACCAGATTTGCTCGACATGCTCGCGGAGCCCGGCGCCCCTCCGGCCGAAGAAGTGAGCGCTATCAGCGTGAAGCTGGTCGCTCCCTCGGATGCGCAGGAGTTCTCCCGAGATGTCGTCGCACGCTTCCCGGGAGTCTTTGCCGACAGAACCACTGATGCGCTGGGCGTCGGCACGTTCGTCGTGCTCGAGCGATTTCATCAGGCCATCGCGCTCGTGACGATCATTGCCAGCACCGTATTCCTGCTCGCGCTGACCGTCATGCTCGTCGACGAGCGCCGCGAGACCGTGGGAATCCTCAGGCTGATCGGGCTCTCCTCGCGGCGCGTGCTGTTCCAAGTGTTCCTGGAGGGACTCGTGATCGCCGTCGCCGGCGCCGTGTTCGGCCTGCTGCTGGCGCTCACGTCCGAAAGCCTGATCAATGCCTATTTCCAATGGCATTACGACACGACGCTCGTCTTCGTCCGCGTCACGACGAACGTATGGCTCCAGTGCTTCGCCATTGCCGTTCCGCTCGGCGCGGGTGCGAGCGTCGCAGCGTCCTGGACGCTGCTCCGGCGGCACGTCCTGTCCCTGGCCAGACGATGAATGCCCGCGCCTTTGCGTGGCGCAGCCTCGTCCGCCAGCCGGCGCGGACGGTGCTCGGCGTCCTCGGAGTGGCTGCGGTCGGTGCGTTGCTGTTCGACATGCTGCTCCTCTCGAGCGGCCTGGTGATCTCGATGCGCGATCTTTTGGACCAGGCGGGCTTCGATATCCGCGTGAGCGCCGATCAATCGCTCTTCACGAGTGGCACACCTATTCCGAACGCTTCCCGCACGGCCGCCGCCATCGCTGCGCTGTCCGGTGTCGACGAGGCGCTTCCGGTCCGCTTCGAGACCGCCCGTGCCGACTGGCATGACCGGCGCTTCTTGACGGTCGCGTTTCTGGGGGCCGGCCCCTCACGCCGACGGCCCTGGACCCTGCTCGAGGGGCGCGATCTCTCCCCCCAGGCACCCGGCGAGATCGTTATCAGCCGGAGCCTTGCCGATCTGCTCGCGCGCCGGCTCGGAGACACCCTGCTGCTCCGGCCGTCCTGCGGCGAGGGCACGTCCGCCATGCCGCCGGTGACGATGCGCATTGCCGGAATCGCCGTGTTTCCATTCGATGCCAGCTGGCAGCTGACCGCCGCCGCAAACGCCGACGATTTCGCACGGGCGTGCGGTGAACCGGGACGTGACGAGGCGGATCTGCTGATGATCGCGTCGAAGGAGGGACACCCGCCCGATCTCGTCAGGGCGGCCGTCCAGCGGCTGTACCCAGAGCTGGTGGTGCTGACGAACGAACAAGCGGTTGCGAAGTTGCAGCAGGGCGGCTTCTCGTACTTCCGCCAGATTTCCACTGTGCTCGTCACGGTCACTCTTGGATTCGCGCTGCTCCTCATCACGGTGCTGCTGACCGTCTCCGTCAATCAACGCCTCGGGGTCATCGCCGCGCTTCGCGCGCTCGGCTTCTCGCAGCGCCGCGTGGTTGCCGACGTCCTCTGGGAATCGGCATTCATCGTCGCCATGGGCGGTGGCCTGTCGCTGCCGCTAGGACTCGCACTGGCCGAAGGACTGGACCTGATCTTGAGAACGATGCCGAGCATCCCGGCGGGATTGCATTTTTTTGTGTTCGAGCCGCGAGCGCTCGCGCTGCACGTCGCACTCCACGTTGCCACGGCGATCATCGCCGCGGTGTATCCAATGCGCATCGTCGCGCGGCTGCCGATCGCGTCGACGCTGCGCAACGAGACCGTCTCGTGAGCCCGGTTGTTGAGGCCCGCGATGTCACCCGCGCCTTCTCTATGCCCGCTGGGCCTGTGGTGGCTGTGCGCAACGCGACCGTGAAGGTCTACCCAGGCGATCACATAGCCATCTGCGGCCCGTCGGGCTGTGGGAAATCCACGTTGCTCCATCTGCTCGGCTGCGTGGACGCCCCCAGCCAGGGCACGCTGCTGTTCGAAGGCAGGGACGTCGCGACGCTACGCGATCGGGAGCGCAGCCAGCTCAGGTTGCAGCGCATTGGGTTCATTTTCCAGCGCTTCTTCCTGCTGCCGATGTTGACTGCAGCGGAGAACGTCGAGCTTCCGCTCTCCGAAGCAGGCGCGTTGCGCCTCGAGCGGGAAACGCGTACGAAGGAGCTGTTGGACTACGTCGGGCTGTCTGCCCGGGCGGACCACCGACCCTCACAGTTGTCCGGCGGTGAAATGCAGCGCGTCGCCATTGCGCGGGCGCTCGCCAACCGTCCCCGGCTCCTCCTCGCGGACGAGCCCACGGGCGAGCTCGATCAATCGACCGGTGCACACATCGCCGAGCTCCTCGATCGCGTGAACGCCGACGGGACCGCGCTCGTGATCGTCACCCACGACCCAGTCCTTGCGCGGCGCTCCAAGCGGACCCTCCTGATGCGGGACGGGACAATCGTCGACGAGGAGGCCGTCGCATGATCGTCCGGCTCGCCATCCGAACGCTATTCGCACACCCGGTCAGGAGTGGTGTGCTGGCTGCGGGATTTGGTGTCGGTGTGGCGGTCATGGCGATTCTGCTTGGGGTCGCCGAGGTCGTCCTCGACCAGGCGCGCTCTCCCGGCCTGGTGGGCGGCGGCGATGTGCTCATCTCTGGTGTCGATGGACGCGTATCCTCCGCACGTCTCCTCCTCACGGGTACGCTCCGGACCCCTCCATTGGCCGGCCGCCTTCGCGCGGCATCCCCGTGGACGCGCGAAACCCTGTATCTGGTCGGCGCCAACGGTGACACCACAGAGGTACGCGTGCGTGCTGGAATCCCGAGCCTCGAACGGGCCGTGGGCGATCCGGAAACATCGGGCGAGCCTGCCTGGACCGATTCGCCAAGGGACACGGCATGGGTATCCCCGGACCCGGCCGCCATGCTGCGGCTGATCGATGGCTTTCACCCGATTCCGGACGTGCCGGCGCGCGCGCACTCCTGGGCCGAGTGGCTCTACTTCAATGGCCGATCGTCACGTGCGCGCTTTTACCTGACGTTTCTCGTTGGGCCCGCGGATGCGAATGGCCAGCGCACGGGCGGCGTCCGGCTTCAGCTCGATCGCGGCCAGGGGCTGGAATCGTTCAGCGCAGCAGCCGACTTGCGTCCCGAAATGGTTGCCGCGGCGCCGGAACTGACCATTGCCGGAAATCACATCCGGCTCCGCGGGATGGAGTACCGCGTCACGCTCAATCTTCAAGACCGCTCGAAGCGAACACTCACGGGTGAGCTCGTCATCGAAGCCGCTCCCGGGCGACTGATGCCGCCGCTCGAGATCCATGGCGCCGCTGGTTGGCGTTCGGGGTACGTCGTGCCCGTGATGTCGGGGCGGCTGGACGGCGCCCTGGTGGTGGACGGACAACGCCTCACGTTCGACGATGGCGTCGGGTATCACGATCACAACTGGGGATTCTGGGAAGGCGTCTCGTGGCAATGGGGCCAGGTGCAGCACGGCGATCTGTCGATCGTGTACGGCCGCATCTTCCCGCCCGCTGATGCGGCCGACGCCGATCGCATTCCCGGCTTCCTGGCGCTCATCGGCCCCGATGGTCCGGTCGGCTACGCGACCAACGTGTTGATCGATGAAGAGAACGCGGCGGAGACCTCGCAGCCATCGGTGATCACCGTCACCGCGCGCAGCATATCCCTGGATTTGACCGCGAGATTCTCCGTGGAGACCATCGCCAGCAACCGGATTCCTGGTCCGCTGGCGAGCACAATGGATTTTCTACAGATGCGCGGTCTCTATAGAGTGGAAGGGAAAGCGGCCGACCGTGCTCTTGCGTTCGAAGCGCAAGGGTCCGCCGAAACCTTCCGAGGACGGTGAACGGCGGGAATCAACGGGGACAGCCCGGCTATCGACGGTGTAGGATCCACCAGGCCGCCTGGAGAATTCGAGGCAGGCAGGAGTCATCGTATGCAGAGCAGGTTCCGGAAGGTGATAGCGACAACCGCCTTCGTGGTCGTGGGCATCGTCATGTCCTTGCCGATCGCCGGTCAGGCGCCCGCCTACCGAGCATCCCGCACAGCTGACGGCAAACCGAACTTCAATGGCATCTGGCAGGCTCTCAACACCGCCAACTGGGATCTCGAGGATCACGTTGCCGTCGCGGGTCTTCCTCAGCTGGGTGTGCTCGGTGTGACGCCGCCTGGCCAGGGCGTCGTCGAAGGGGGCGAGATCCCCTACCAGCCGGCGGCCCTGAAGCAGAAACAGGAGAACGCTCAGACCCGGCCGGGCGGTGACCCAGAGGCAAAGTGCTACCTGCCTGGCGTCCCTCGCGCCGCGTACATGCCATTTCCCTTCCAGATCATTCAGAGCACTAACAAAATCATGTTGGTCTACGGCTTCGCGGAGGCCAATCGGACGGTCCACATGGACAAGGCGAACCCCGAACCCGCGCCAATCGATACGTGGATGGGCCGATCGCACGGCAGGTTTGAGGGGCAAACGCTGGTCGTGGACGTGGCGGGTCTCAACGGTCAGGCGTGGTTCGATCGTGCCGGTAATTTCGCCAGCGAGAACGTCCGCATCGTCGAACGGTACACACTGACGGGACCTGATCACATCATGTACGAGGCCACGATAGAGGATCCGACGGTATTCACGCGACCGTGGAAAATCAGCATGCCGCTCTATCGCCGCAAGGAGAAGAACGCTCGTGTCCTCGAATTCAAATGCATGGAATTCTCGGAAGAGCTGCTGTACGGCCACCTGAAGCAGAAAAGCGAGAGATAGCGGCGGTGCGAGGCGTGCTGACCCTGCATTCGCCAACGAGGAATGTCACTATGCGAAGTACCATACCCGTCATGATCGCCATCGCGGGTCTCTTAGGAGCGGCGGTCCCCACTTCGGCGCATCACGCCTTTGCAGCCGAGTTCGACGCGAACAAAGAAGTCTCGCTGCGCGGAACGATCACGAGGGTTGAGTGGATCAATCCTCATTCCTGGATTCACATCGAGGTGAAGCGGCCGGATGGCAAGGTCGAGAACTGGATGATTGAGGCAGGTCCCCCAGGAGCCTTGGTCCGGCGCGGCTGGAAGAAAGAGTCCGTCGTCAGAGGAACGCAGGTGCAAGTCGAGGGTTATCAGGCCAAGGACGGGACCAACAAAGCGAACGGTCGCGAGATTACGCTGCCCGACGGACAGCGACTGTTCATGGGTTCATCTGGCACGGGCGCACCGTACGAAAAGAAATAGTCGTTGTGCGGAGGTTCGCAATGAAACATCGCATTCTCGTGTCGCTCGGCGTCCTGGCCGCGGCAGCCGTGTTCGCCACGCTGCCCCTCTTGGCCCAGACTCAACCAGCCGGACAAACTGGCTCGGCAAAGGCCGCGCAAGCCAGAGGACCAAAGCCGGCGGCTGCCAGGCCGTGGAAAGTGCCGCGAACGCCGTGGGGCGATCCGGACCTGCAGGGCATCTGGACCGTGAACGACATGCACGGTGTTCCGTTCGAGCGTCCGGCGAACCTCGCCGGCGCGACGGAAGTGACCGCGGCCGAGGCGGCAGCTCGACAGGAGCGTGCTACCCAGGCGTCGATCTGGGGTTACGACCGCGAATGGCGCGATACGGCACCAGGCTTCATCAGGACCCAGCCCTCCAGACAGGTGGCGATGGTGCTTGATCCCTCGGACGGTCGAGTTCCGCCTCTGACTGCCGACGGCAAGAAGCGGGCAGCGGAAAGAGCAGCCAGGGGAAGCGGGCTCATCGAAGGTTCGTCTGAGGAACTTCGTCCTGGCCTCTGGGTCGACGATCTCAGCCCTTACGTTCGCTGCATCACCCGCGGCGTGCCCGAAGTGTGGATGCCGATGCCCTACAACAACGGCGTCCAGATCGTGCAGGGTCCGGGGTACGTCGTGGTGCAGAACGAGATGATCCACGAGGCTCGCGTGATTCCGCTCGGTGACAGTGCTGATGTGGAGTCAAAACTGACTCAATGGCTTGGCGTTCCCCGCGGCCGGTGGGACGGCGACACTCTGGTTGTGGAGAGCACGAATTTCAACGGCAAGGCCGCCTTCCGGGGCGCCAGCACGAACCTTCGGCTGACCGAGCGGTATACCCGCGTCGACCGCGACACGATTCAGATTCGAGTCACAATCGACGATCCGGAAACGTGGACGAGGCCGTGGATGTTCGGCTTGGACGTGAGGCGAGACGACGAGCAGTACGAGCTCGTTGAGTATTCGTGCCACGAAGGGAATTACTCTCTGGCCAACATCCTCAACGGCGCGAGAAAGCTGGAAAAGGAGGCCGCTGAGGCGGCGCCGAAATCGCCGAATCGCTGATCCGCTTTACCCCGAGGTGTCATGTGAATGTGGCCCGGCTTTTTCTTATTGTGCTGCTCTCCGCGGTTCCGGGCTTCGCCCACGCGGCTGAGGCCGACTACCACCATGTTCACCTGAACGTGACGAACGGCGACGTCGCCGCACAGTGGTACATCGCCCACATGGGATGTGAGGCAATCGCTGCGCGGACCGATGCGGCTCGCTGCGGTAGCGTCCAGCTGCTCTTCATCAATCGCCCCCCGAGGGGCGGCAACGAAGGCACCGCTATCGACCATTTCAGCTTCTCAGTGCCAGATCTCAACGCCACGATCAAGGGGTTCATCAAGATCGGCGTAGGTGGAACTGGCATCAGAGTCATGGACCGAGAGTCGCCCATCCGCGAGCTACCGGGCTTGTTCAAAGTGGCTTACGTCAAGGATCCGTGGGGGACAAAAATTGAGGTCGTTGAAGACGCCGAACACCTCGGCTTCCATCACGTGCATCTCTTCAGCGCCAACCCAAGTGCTGCACTGACTTGGTACCAAAGCACCCTCGGGGGAAAACCCGCGAAGCTCAAAGGACAGATCGACGGGTTGATGTATGGGACCACGTGGCTCGTGATCACGTCGCAACCGGAGCCCGGCCCTCTGCAGCCTACTGAGGGCAGGACGATCGATCATCTCGGTTTCGCGCTGTCGAATCTTGACGCCGCCGCCACTGAGCTGCAGAAAAAGGGCGTGCAGTTACGACGGGATCAGAGTGCCGGCGCAAAGGTGGCCATGATTTCCGGCCCCGACAACGTCCTCATCGAAGCCACCCAGCCGTAGGCCGGTCCATCCTGCCCAGGCCCCACAAAAGTCGACTATTCGGCAGCTCCCCACCCGACGGCCGCCCGAAAAGCGGCGGCGTCGTCCTCCGCGCGCGACCATTCGCGCACGAGCTGCTCGCGGGAGGCTTCGTGGCGTAGCCACCAATCGGAGGCCCGGATGGCTTCGATGAGCAGGTCTCGGTCGAGCGGCCGTCCTGCATCCGCGGATCGCGCTTGGCATTCTGTGCGGAGTAGCGCAAGCGCCGCCTCGAGGCTGCGGACGAACGTGCGCAGTCCCCGTCCCTGATAGGCACACCAGCTCGCAAACGCGTGCGCCGCCAGGTACCGTTTCACCACCCGATCAAATCCATTCCAGCCTCGGGTCAGACCCTCTTGATGCCAGCCGAGGGTTAGACACGACACCGGGTGTCGCATGGCATCCTCGCGACACCCGGTGTCGTGCTGATCCTCCTCGTGGAGGAGGTGTGATCCCGCAATCACCTCCGCCAGACTGGCGCCGCCCGGACGCCACGTCCGAAGTGCTTCCACATCCTGGGCGAGTGCGGCAATCACCTGCTCCGGCGACAGTGCGTCGTCCGCACACCGTGCAACCGCGTGGCGCTCCCACGCGGAGTAGTCCTCGAGATCTATGAGCATCCTCGGATGCAGGAGGGGCGGCCACGCGTCTTCGGCCACGAGTCCGTCGTAGTCACCAGGTGGAAACGCCGTGGGAGCTTCGACGATGGCGAGCGGACAATCGTCGCGAAAGAGCATGGCGGCAGCCGTCGGACAGTAGTGGGATAGCGTGATGAACGTGCCCCTCGCATCCGACAGGGCGATGCGCGGGAAGAGGCGGCAGGTCACCGGCAGGGCATCTGGCCCGAGGGCCCGGTGCACCTCGCAGTGCCGCGTCCGCCCATCGAAGAACACGCACGCGCCGGAGGCACGGCGGCGCAGAACGGCCGCCGCGCCTTCGGGCGGCGACTCAGTGCCCACGAACGCGTCCTGCGTGCGCAGACGCCCTTCACGCATCGCGGCGTTGAGGCCGCGGTGCACCGCCACCTCGACCGGAACGTCCCAAGCCGTGCTGCAGCACGCGCCCGAGTGCGCACAGCCGTAATCCGCGTGGATGCTGAGGGCGAAAATCGGCGCCAACTTTTCCTCTGGGCCGGCTGAAGCCGGCCCCTACGTACGAGTTTCCGTCATTTTGACAGGTGCGCGGTTTGCACTGTCGATGAGGGGAGGGAACCGATGACCTCGATCCGCGCACTGTATTTCTCCATTCTTGTGACTTTCATGGCTCCCGGGGTGTTCGCGCAGGGTCCGCAGGAGCCGCGGACCTCCGCTCCCGTCGTGAGCGAAACACTGGCGGTTCAGGTCATGCTCGATCGACTCGGGTTCTCGTCCGGCGAGATTGACGGCCGCGCCGGCTCGAATGTCCGCCGCGCGATCACGGCGTTTCAGGGCGCCCAGCAGATGGTCACATCCGGCGAAGTTGATGAGGAAACCTGGAAACGTCTTGCAGAACTGTCAGCGCCCGCACAACCGCTGACGACTTACCAGATAACGCCGGCGGACCTGGCGGGTCCATTCGTGACCGACATCCCCGCCGATCTCATCGCTCAGTCCAATCTCCGCCATCTCGGATACACCTCGCCGCTAGAAGCCATTGCCGAGAAGTTCCACAGCAGTCCGGCGCTCTTGAAGGCGCTCAACCCTCACGCGACATTTGCCATCGCCGATGAACGCCTCACTGTTCCGAACGTCGAGCCGGTGGACACAGCGCCGCTTCAGCAGACGCGCCAGCAATTGTCCCGGCGTGGCACGCCGCGGTCGGGCACGACAGGAGCCACCGGCACTTCCGCGGAGCCGACGGCCGGACGAATCGTCGTGCGCAAGGCCACGAGCAGCCTCACCGTCGAAGATCAATCGGGACGTGTGATCTTCCACGCCCCGGTCACCGTCGGCAGCGACCACGATCCGCTGCCGATCGGCACCTGGCAGGTCACCACCGTGCAGCATCGCCCGGCCTTCAACTACAACCCCGCGCTCTTCTGGGATGCCAACCCGGCGCACTCCAAGGCGCGGATTCCCGCCGGGCCGAACAATCCCGTGGGAGTCGTCTGGATCGATCTCACGAAGGAGCATTACGGCATTCACGGCACGCCGGAACCGAGCCGCGTCGGTCATTCGCAGTCGCACGGATGCATCCGGCTGACGAACTGGGACGCGCTGCGCCTCGCCAGGTTGACCACGAAAGGGACGACGGTCGTTTTCGAATGAAACGGTTCGAACGGCAGCGTCTCGAGCGGGCCCGGCGATACGTGATGATCGCAGGGCTCAGCTTCGCGGTCGGCGCCCTACTCGACGCGGCGCTGACGTGGCGGCTGCACGAGTTCGAGCCGGCGGCGGGGTCTGTCGAGACACCAGGCGCCGCGCATGACCCGGTGGAGCCAAGAGGTGTGACACGGCCCGGCGAGGGTGGCGACCTGCCTGCGGTCGGCACGGTTGGCTCAGTGGCTGCGGAACATTCCGTCGCCGCTCTGCGCCGCCGCAACCTGGAAATACCCGTTTATGGCGCCGACGCCGACGACCTCCACGATAGCTTCTTCGACTCGCGCGGTGCCCGCTCGCACGAGGCGCTCGACATCATCGCCCCGCGCGGAACGCCGGTGCTGGCCGCCGACGATGGCGTGATCAAAAAGCTGTTTACGAGCGCCGCCGGCGGGCTGACCATCTATCAGTTCGACCCCTCGGTCACCTTCAGCTACTACTACGCGCACCTCGATGCCTACGCCCAGGGCCTGCACGAAGAGCAGGCGGTCCGCCGCGGAGACGTCATCGGCTACGTCGGCACCACGGGAAACGCGTCGAAGACCGCCCCGCACCTCCACTTCGGGATCTTCCGGCTGACGCCGGATCGGCAGTGGTGGAAGGGCGAGCCGCTCAACCCCTATCTAGTGCTCAAACACTAGTAAACACAGGGCTTAGGGCATTACAGAAGTATTACAGAAGGCGTCACCGCAACCTGTTAAGGTGTCTTTCGACCCTACACCAAAGGACGGGCTGACGGATGACGCTTCCGACGATTCTTTACGGGCGCAAGTATCAGCAAGGCGTGAACTGGATCACGGCGATTGCCATGGGCTCGTTCCACGTCGCCGCCATCGCGGCGTTCTTTTATATCGACGTCGGCGCAATCCTGACCGCGATTGTCCTGTATTACATCGCCGGCGCGCTCGGGATCGGCATGGGCTATCACCGCCTCCTCACCCACCGCGGCTACAAGACGTATTCGTGGGTGGAGTACTTCCTCACGATCTGCGGCACGCTGGCGCTCGAAGGGGGCCCGATCTTCTGGGTCGCCACGCACCGTGTGCACCATCAGAAGTCGGACCGCGAGGGTGACCCGCACTCGCCGCGCGAAGGCACCTACTGGTCCCACATGGGATGGATTCTGACGGGCCAGGGGCTGCACCACGACACGCAGGTCCTCGCCAGGTATGCGCCGGATCTCTGCCGCGACCGGTTTCACCTGTGGCTCACCAAGTGGCACTGGATTCCGCAGGTGGTCGTGGGCCTCGCGCTCCTCGCCTACGGCGGCATTCCGTACGTGCTCTGGGGCATCGGCTTCCGCACGGCGTTCGGCCTGCACTGCACGTGGCTGGTGAACTCGGCCACGCATCTCTGGGGCGCGCGCCGGTTCGACACGCGCGACGATTCGACGAACAACTGGTGGGTCGCGCTGCTGTCCTTCGGTGAGGGTTGGCACAACAACCACCACGCGCACCCGACCTCGGCTCGCCACGGCCTCGCGTGGTACGAGTTCGACGTCAACTGGATCGGCATCTCCATCCTGCGGGCGCTCGGCCTCGTCTGGGAGGTCAGAGTCGCCCGGCTCGCCGAAGAGGTTCCCTACGAGGAGAACGACAGGCTGCTCCTCGACGAAGAAGCGGTCGCCTGACAACAGGCTGCAGACTACGGGCTACGGGCTTCGGCGGCTTCAGGCTGCCGTACCCTGTAGTCCGTAGCCTTGTAGCCTGTAGCCCGTCTACAATCCCTATGTGACCCGCCGTCAGAAGACCGCCACGTTCTTCGTCGTCCTCTGCGTCCTCCTCGTCGCGGCAGCGATCACTCTCAACGTCAGCTGGATCGTCATCAACGCAAGGCGGGTCACGCTGCTGATTCTCGGCGCGGTGACATTTGCGCTCATCATCGCCGGCCTCATCGTCTACACGGTATTCCTGGTGCTGGAAATAAAACGCAACGAGGATCACGACAGCTTCATCAGCTCCGTCACCCACGAGCTGAAGACCCCGATCGCATCGATCCGGCTCTACCTCGAGACGCTCCAGACGCGGACGCTGACGGAGGAACAGCGGCGCCACTTCTACGAGGTGATGCTCGCGGATGCCGATCGACTCCATACCACGGTCAATCAGGTACTCAAGGCCGCCAGCCTTCGTGAAAAGCGGCGGGTTGCCCGCGTCCCCGTCGACATCGGCGTGCTGGCACGTGAGAGCGTCGACCTCGCGATGGTGCGACACCATCTCGCACCGAGCGCGATTGTGGTCGAACCACAGGACAACGCCTCACTCATGGTGCTGGGCGAACCCGACGATCTGCGCACCGTGATGTCGAACCTGCTCGACAACGCCGTGAAGTACTCCGAAGGGACCGTGAACATCACCGTGTCACTCGCGGCCGCGACGCCCGCTACTCTCTGGGTGCGTGTGCAGGATCGCGGCGTGGGTATTCCCCGCAAACAGCTCAAGCGCGTCTTCAACCGCTTCTACCGGGCGCACGCGCGCGGTGTGACACACGTCAAGGGCACAGGGCTTGGCCTCTACATCGTTCGCTCCATCGTGCGCGCCCACGGAGGCCGCGTGTTCGCGCAGAGCGATGGGGAAGGTCATGGCGCCACGTTTACATTGGAATTGCCGCGCTATGCGCGGGCGTAGCAGGTTTCAGGAGGAAGAAGATAGGTCTCCTTCCTCCTTACTCCTGTCTAATCACACCTAATGAGCCGCGTTCTCATCGTCGAAGACGAACAGCACATCGCGGACGGGCTGAAGTTCAACCTCGAGGCCGAGGGGCACGAGGCCACGCAGGTCGCGGATGGCGCCGCGGCTGTGGACGTCCTGCTGCGGGACCGCGAGGCCTATGACGCGGTGATCCTTGACGTGATGCTACCGGGCAAGGACGGATTCTCCGTCGCCTCCGAGCTTCGTGCGGCCGGTCAGTACGTCCCGATCCTGATGCTCACGGCGTACGGCCGTCCCGAGGACGTGCTGCGCGGGTTCGAATCGGGCGCCGACGACTACCTGCCGAAGCCATTCGAGCTCGCGATTCTCCTGGCCAGGCTTGGCGGCCTTCTTCGGCGCGGTCGATGGCATCGGCAGGAAACAGCGGGGCCAGAGCCGGACTCGTTGACGTTCGCAGGCAGGACCATCGACTTCGACGCCATGGAGATCACCGCGCGCGGCAAATCCTACAGCCTCACACTGATGGAGTGCGGGTTGCTGCGGTACCTCGTCAAGAACGCAGGCAGCGCGGTCTCGCGGAAGTCGATCCTCGAGGACGTCTGGGACGTGCACGAGGATACCGACACTCGGGCAATCGACAACTTCGTCGTCCGCCTTCGCCGCTATATCGAAGACGATCCCTCATCCCCGAAGTTTTTGCAGACCGTGCGAGGCGTCGGCTACAAGTTCGTAGCAGGGTCGGAACAAGGGTAGGGCCGCCACTCAGCAGCCCTAAAGGGCT
>ORMF010919312.1_pt1 | contig 31815 bp, 36 predicted proteins | sample 1779871 | NCBI WGS metagenome assembly ORMF01 (sample SAMEA104232316, study PRJEB22302) | groundwater metagenome | biome: forest; feature: aquifer; material: groundwater | place: USA | collected 2011-08-07 | depth 5.4 m | reverse complement strand
CGGACCAGTGGAGCAATTTCGGACGACCGATCCCGCATTGGCACAAACATCCGAAGCAGCACGCCGCTCCATAGTTTGGGTGCAGCAAGGACTCTCCGAGCGGACTCTCCGGGTCAACGAGGCCGGAGCGCTCGTGCATTTCGTGAACGAGGGCATGCTGCTCGTTTCGCCGCGCATCTTCCGGGAGTTTGCAAAGCGCTTCGGCGAAGACGGCAACCGTGGTCCCGCGAACGCTCCCGGCGAGCCGGACATCGGCAAATTTATCCAGCGCCAAGTCTTGCGGGCAGGCTGGCATCTGCGCGCCAACAAGGGCGTCAACATCCTCACCTACCAGGTGATGCGCGGCGATCGCGCCGTGTCACGACTGTCCGGGGTTGTCATCCGCAGTCCGGCGCGATTCGTCAACCCGGTTCCTTCCGTCAATCCGGTGCTCGCTCGCCTGCCCGTAATACCCGGAGATGCGTGAGCCATGGGCTATCCGCTCGAATCATTGTTGCGGCCCGCCTACGAATTGCGCGCGGCGGCCGCCTCTGGTCTCGCCGCCGCTGCCGTGATGACGAGCCCATCGACCTTTCTCCTGACACCGGAGCTTTCGTGGGGACTTGCCGGCGTTTTCGTCTGCCATGCGGCCTGGCGCGGCTGTGCGGGCTTGGGAATCGTCCGCTACCGCGCGAACCTGCGGCGCCAGCGCCGCTACGTCGTGGCGTCCGAAGAGATCCCGTGGTCGCCCGAGCGATTGTTTCTGGGTAAGGGTTTTCGCTGGGATCAGCGGCACACGCAACGCCTGCACGAAACGAGACTCCCGGAAAAGCGGGACCTGCTGCGACCCGGACTCATAGGCCGGATCGCAGAATCCCTTCGTCCCCAGTCACCAGACCAATCCGCCGTCGGCGGCGATCCCGCCATCCATGGGGTCGAGCCCACGGAGTCGGACATCTGGATGGACATCCGCGACCGCGTGGGCCACACCCTGGTCCTGGGCACGACCCGCGTTGGCAAGACCCGGCTCGCCGAAGTGCTCCTCACGCAGGACATTCGCCGGGGCGAGGTGGTGATCGTGTTCGACCCCAAGGGCGACATCGACCTGCTTCGCCGCGTCTACGCCGAGGCGAAGCGCGCGGGACGGCAAAACGAGTTCTTCATGTTCCACCTGGGACATCCCGAGTTCTCGGCACGCTACAACCCAGTGGGGAACTTCTCACGAATCACCGAGGTGGCGACGCGCATCGCCGGGCAGCTTCCTTCCGAGGGCCAGTCGGCGGCGTTCAAGGAGTTTGTCTGGCGCTTCGTCAATGTCATGGCCCGTGCGCTGGTGGCGCTCGGACGCAAGCCCGACTACGAGCAGATCAATCGCTATGCGTCGAACGTCGAACCGCTCCTGATCGACTACTTCGAGCACTGGCTCGACCGGGAGCAGGGCGCTGCCGGGTGGCGCGCGGAGGTCGAGTCGATGGCAATCGACAAGAAGAGCCTCGACAAGGGGCTGCAGACGCGCGGATTCCGCGCGGTGACGCTGGTCGAATACGCACGGCGCAAGAAACTCTACGATCCGATCGCGCACGCGCTCGCCTCGACGCTCAACTACGAGAAGAGCTACTTCGACAAGCTGGTGGCTTCCCTCCTTCCTCTTATGGAAAAGCTCACTACCGGCCGCACGGCGTCGTTGCTCTCGCCGGATCTCGACGACGCCGGCGACTGGCGCCCCGTATTCGACTGGGCCTCCGTGATCAACTTGGGCGGCATCGTATATATCGGCTTGGATTCGCTGTCGGACTACGAGGTGGCCGCCGCGGTGGGTAACTCGATGTTCGCGGACCTCACCAGCGTGGCGGGGAGCCTTTACAAGTTCGGCACGGGGAGGGGGCTTCCAGGCGAAACGGTGCCCCGGCGCATCGCGATCCATGCAGACGAGTTCAACGAACTGATCGGCGACGAATTCATCCCGCTCCTCAACAAAGCCGGCGGTGCCGGTTTCCAGGTGACCGCGTATACCCAGACCTGGTCGGACGTGGAGGCGCGCATCGGGTCGCAGGCCAAAGCGGGGCAGATCGCCGGAAACTTCAATACCCTCATCATGTTGCGCGTCAAGGAAGTTGCGACGGCGGAGCTACTGACCAGCCAGCTCCCAGAAGTGCGCGTCGTCTCGACCCTCGTTTCGTCCTCGGTCTCAGACACGAACGATCCTGGCGATTTCGCCGACTTTGCCAGCCGCAACGAGGACCGCATTACGACGGAAAGCGCCCAGATGCTTTCCCCGAGCGACCTGGTTCAGCTACCCAAGGGGCAGGCCTTCGCGCTCATCCACGGCGGCCAGCTCCACAAGATCCGGATGCCGTTGCCGGATGTCAGCCACGACCCACTGATGCCGGCCAGCCTCGACGCGATCGGCAGCGAGGTGAAGGGCCGGATGGACAGTCGTTCACGCTGGGCGCGGCACGACGAAACGGCGACGGAGGCGTCAGTTGGTCTCTAGGAATGCGTCGTTTCACGAGGGTGGAATTGCCGGCGCTCTGCTTGCACCCCTCAAGCTCGCCTTCGCGCTCACGCTGACATTCCTTGGAATTCTCGTTGTGGCCTGGATTGTCGACTGGACATTCGTGTTCAAGGTCTGGCCGGACGGCATCGACCGGTTGAAGAGCATCCTCGCCGCAGACCTCTCTCTCGCGCGTGATCTCGCGGAATGGCAGGACGGAGTACCGGGCGCCGTGACCGGAACGGCGAACTTTCTTTATGGGGTGGTCTTCCGCGTCACAGGAGTCCACGACATGGGAATGCGATTTGCGGAAGGCGCGGCACTTTCCATCCCGGACACGATCGTGCGCAATACTTACATGGCCAACCGCGAGGCGATCGAGGTGGCGATGATCGGAACGCAGTTGCTTGGTGTCCGCCTTGCGACGTTGGTCCTGATTGCGCCGCTACTTGTGCTCATCTACATCGTCGCCGGAGTCGATGGGCTGACGCAGCGTGCGATACGCCGTGCCTCTGGCGGGCGGGAATCGGCGAGCCTTTACCACCGCGCCAAGCACTTACAAGTCGCGGTCTTGACCATGGGAACACTTGGAATACTGCTCTGGCCGTCGTCTTTCGATCCTCTGCTGATCGTGGTTCCTCTCGTAGCGGCCGTAGGGGCTTTCGCCAGACTGCAATGGGCGTACTACAAGAAGCATCTCTGATCGTTACGCGTTCGATACTGTTGGAGTGCTACTTTTGCGACCGAATTGCGTTGGCCTTCACCTGGATTGCCCGGCATCGGTCCAGCAATTCCTCGAAAGGCTCGGCCTCATCAAGGAACAAACCGTCATCGACCATCTGTTGATAGTCGGCAGCTAATTTTGCCAGCGCGTCGTCATCAGGAACAAGTTGAAGTCCACCCGCGACTGCGGCGTGATAGTTGATGACTTCGCCATGCGCGTTCTTCTCGGCGAAGAAGATGCTCTTGTGATCGGCAACTGCTTGGGCAAGCCCTGAGTCGGCGATTGCCGCGTCAGCGAATCCGGAGGCATCAAGGCGGGTCACATCGTGCCAATGACGAGCGAAACGATCGCCACCACGAAATGCACCTTGAGCGCAAAACACGTGAATCGCGGTGGCCTTTTCCCAAAATGTCCGCTCCGGACGCATGACCTCAGGCGTAGCGGTGGGAAACGTCACGGCATCGAGGAATTCAGCGGCGTCACAGCGAATGGCGCGCGATTCGCTTGGTTCTCCAGTGGAGCGGGCGCCGAATTCCAGCATGACGGTGGGCGACACATAGCCTGTTCCAGTGACCAGCGGTGCGTAGTCGATAAACACTTTGTCGCCCTCGGCACGCACTGTTGCCGGTAAACCATTGGGATCGAGGGCTTGCTTGATCCGCGGCACGACCTCAGTGGCAACCCAGTCCGACAGGCGTGTACGAATCTCCTTGCTCCACTTCTTTTCCTGGCTCTTGGTGGCCGGCAGAGGCGCATCGGAATCGCCAACCAGATCACCCGCGATGGCTCGAATGTCGTAGGTCAGATCCACATCTTCGGAAAAGCGCCGGATGACTCCGTAGGCTTTCGACAAGGATGTGCCGCCCTTGAATACGAGATGCTCCGCATAGGGGCCGGTAAAGAGCTGGTGCAAAGACCAGACGACCCATATGTCCTTTTCCAGCAGGTGAGGCGGCAAGCCAGATATATCGGCGACTACGTTGAGCGCATCCAGACGTTCTGCTGTGGACAGCTGGAAGAACTCAGCCATGGGTTACGAGCACGCTGACCTCTCGGGCCATCCACGTCGGCAAGCGCGATCGCGCCGACGCAACTTCCTTTAGCTCGGATGCCTGCAGTTTGGAGCGTAGTTTCTGGATCGCTTCGCCGGCTTTCTCCGGACCCAGCCAAGCCAGCGCTCGCACCACCTCGCCGGCAGCCCGCCCGGGAAAGATCAGTTGCCAAATCGGCGCGTGTCGGAACTCGACCATCTGTGCGCCCAACTTCAAACGGCGACTGGGACCGGACGTGAGATAGACGGCGCGCATCGGCACCTGTGTGGTCAGGCCCAGCGCATTAGCGGCGGCGGCGCCGTGCGACACGATGGTTTCCCCACGCTGATTCGCCAGGCCCTCGACCATCTTGACGGCCGAAGGCGCGCGGGTGCCAAAGCGGCTTTCGACGGGCAGGACATAGATGCCGCGGCCCGCGCGCAGCAGGGTGCCACGTTGCACTAGGCGGGACAGCACTTGGTCTACGGCTGCGCGGCTGCCTAGGTGCAGCAGTTCTTTGGCGACCAAAGGCGTACCTTCCGGCAATCCAGTAGCGCGCTTAAGGACCTGTTTGGCGAGGGTTTGCATGGCGATAGCTCTAAATTGTTAGAAGTATATAAAGATTTCTGACAGTATTCAAGCTGCGCGGGCTCGCCAGACGGCGTGCCGCGGCTCGAACCAAGCGATTTGGCGCAGAAAGCTTGCGGTTTGCGGTTATTGTGGTAAGATTATCTTACCGGCCGTAATGGTCGACTTGGAGAATCTAATGGACGCAAACGAGGTTCGCGCCGCACTGGTCGAGGTCCTGCAGAACATTCAGACAGCGAGTGGCTTGGAATGCCCGGCAATCGGAGGGACCACCAAACCCATCGAGGAGTTGCCCAAGTTCGACAGCAAGATTTGGCCGGTTGCGATCGGAATGCTCGGCGTGAAGCTTGGCATCACGATCGCCAACGACGTAAACATCTTTCGGCGCGAGAAAACCACCATCGCGCTCACGGTCGATGAAGCCGTAGCAATCGTGGTCGCGTTGGCTAAAACGCAACCATCAGTTCCAGCCCAGAGAATGCACAATGACTGAAATACAGGAATCGATACGCGGAGCGATTGCGACGCGCCTGCGCGAGGCGAGGAAGGTTGCCGGCCTGTCGCAGGGTCAGGTGGCCAAATTACTAGCCATGCATCGGCCGACGATTTCGGAGATCGAGGCAGGCAATCGCCGTGTCTCTGCTGAAGAGGTGACGAAGTTCGCAGAGACATACGATGTCACGGTGTCGTGGCTATTGGGCGAGTCGGCCGAACAACTCGAAGCCGATGACCCACGGCTGCAACTTGCCGCGCGCGAACTAGGCAAGCTTAAGCCAGATGACCTTGACCGACTCTTGAGGCTGCTGGCGTCCATGCGCAACTCAGAAACGGACCCGGACGATGACGGAGGCGCGCGTAAATGAGTGCTCGACCCTTGCCATCCTCGTCCTTCGCTTCGCAGAAGGCGCTTGTCATGCAAGGCATGCAGGCGTCGATCGCCGCGCGTACCAAAGCCGGACTCGATCTCCAGAGCCCCGCGTGCATCTATGGCCTATGCGACGCGCACAACGTCAACGTGCGCTTCAACGACATCAACATGGAAGGCATGTATGACCGCCAGCCGAAACCCCGCATCCATGTCTCGGCTTTAAGGCCACTTGCCAGGCGCACGTTCACATGCGCACACGAGTTGGGTCATCACGTTTTCGGTCACGGCTCTACGATTGATGAACTTCGAGATGATCATGCCAAGAAAGCCGATCGTCCTCCGAACGAAGTTCTGGCCGATTCATTCGCTGCCTTCGTACTGATGCCGACGCTGGGGTTGCGCGAGGCATTTGTGAAGCGTGGCCTTGATCCGAACAAGGCATCGGCACTCGACTTGTATGCGATCGCCTGCAATTTCGGTGTGGGGCAGGCAACGCTGGTGAACCACTTGGCCTATGGGATCGACATGATTTCTCCAGTCCAGAGGGAGCAGCTTGGACGGATCACTCCAAAGATGATCAGGACCGCGTTGCTAGGACAGGTGGTTTCCGAACCGTTGACGATTGCGGACCAACATTGGAACTCGCCGACTCTCGACATGGAGCAGGGCGCGTTGTTGATGCTGCCCTCCGGAGTCGTTGTCGATACTGCGATGCTGATGCCAGAGCGCGATCTCGCGGGCGGGCGACTGTTGCGGGCCATGAAGGTCGGCATTACAAGAGTGGTGATTCCGGGCTCATCGTGGGCGACCTACGTCAGGATTGCTCGGCGCCAGTACGTTGGCCTCGCGCGCTTCCGCCACCTTGAGGAGACCGCGGATGACTAAGCGCGCTCAATCTACCAGTCCCGTTCTCGTGGACGAATCCGACCTATCCCGAGCCTGGGGGAAGGCCGTGCTTCATGCGCTCGATCACCCTGGTCCGGAGATTTCACCGCTGATTTTGAGCGTGTCGGGCTTCGATGAGGACGGAGGAGTTGTCGAGACGCCAGCAGTGCGTTCAGCGCTTGATACGTTGTTGTTGGCTAAACAGATGCACAGCGTTGAGGACGTTGCGTTCACCATCTTCCCTCAACGCATTTGGCAGGTAGCGCAGGGCGACCGCGCAGCCCTCTTCAAGTATTACCGCGACGCGTTCCCTCGGTATCAAGCGATGAACCCGAAAGACAATCGCCGCGGTCTTTACTTCGAGCGCCTTGTGAGCTACGGCCGCGGACCGTGCGACGGCAATCAGCTTGAATGGATACTGTCGCAGTTTGAAGGGCGCGAAGGCGTGAGGCGCTCGATGTTTCAGGCGAGCGTGTTCGACCCTGAACGGGATCACGTCGCCAATGCGCAATTGCAGTTCCCATGCATGCAGCACGTGAGCTTCGAGCCAACCAAGGCGGGGCTCGTGGTCAATGCGTTCTACGCCACGCAGCAATTGTTTGTAAAGGCGTACGGCAACTATCTGGGCATTGCCCAGTTGGGGGCCTTCATGGCACACGAGATGAAATTGAAGATGAGCAGAATGAATGTGATTGTCGGCGTCGCGAAATTTGAACGCATCTCGAAGTCCGATCAGGCTCTGGTGCCGCTCGTGGCAGCCGCCAAGGCTTGCCTCGCTCAGCCAACTACGGCCACGAGCGCGAAGTCTTCTCAGTCAATAGCTGAGATGGCAACGTGAAGCGCCGGTCTGCCAACGCATTGCTGCCTGATACGCAGAGTCAATTTACACGCGAACATTTGATCGATGAAGGTGCCTCGCACCTGCTACCGATCAAGGTGAGTTCAGTATTCGACACCTACTGGCGTTTCGCTGCTGAGCGTCAAAATGTGTACTTCCGCCGTCTGGCAAAGCAAGCCGAGCCGTGGACGCATGATCCCATCATCTTGGTTCACAAGTTTACGAACGTCTATCGGGCCGCTGACCGGGTCAGTCAATATCTGATCCGACGCGTGATCTATCGTGACGACTTGCCCAAGTCCAATGCGGAAGTGCTTTTTCGAACGCTGTTGTTCAAATTGTTCAACAAAATCGAGACATGGGAGTTGTTAGAACACACCTTTGGTGCGGTCACGTACAAGGCGTACAAGTTCGAGCACTACAATCGGCTACTAGGGGAGGCCATGCGCGCGGGAGGCCGCATCTACTCCGCCGCGTACATCATGCCGCCAGGCGGATCGGCGTTCGGCCACGTAGCCAAACACCAGAACCACTTGCGATTGCTCGAAAAGATGATGGCCGATGATCTCGCGGGCAAGCTGTCGAAGATGAAAAAAATGCAGCCTGCCTTCGAGCTGCTGCGAAGCTATCCAACCATCGGTGACTTCCTTGCCTATCAGTTCGTGACCGACATCAACTACAGCGAAGTCACAGACTTCTCGGAGATGGAGTTTGTCATTCCAGGACCTGGCGCGCGGGATGGCTTGCGAAAGTGCTTTGCGGACAGCGCTGGCCTAAATGAGGCTGAACTGATTCGTCTTGTGGCTGACAATCAGGAGCGCGAGTTCGCAAGGCTAGGCATTGATTTTCAGCCGCTTTGGGGGCGGCGCCTGCAGTTGATTGACTGCCAGAACCTTTTTTGCGAGGTGGGCAAGTATGCGCGGGTCGCGCATCCGGAGGTGTCGGGCATATCAGGTCGCACTCGCATCAAACAGAAGTTCTCGCCAACTGGCCCGCTGGAGCGGCCGTGGTATCCCCCGAAATGGGGCATTAACGACAAGATCAGCCCGAACCCTTCTCCGACCATGGAGCCGCCTGGACGTGACGAAGCATTGAATCCTCGAGCGCTGCAAGCGAGCCTGGATCTGAGGGAGTCACAACAATGAACCTGAACAACTATCAGCGAGAAGCGCAAAAGACTGATCGCGTTCCGGGCAGAAAGAACGCGCAAGCCGGTGTCGATCTCGTCGTCCCGCTCCTGGGTCTCGCCGGCGAGACGGGCGAGTTGCTGAGCGAGTATAAGAAGCATCTGAGAGATGGCAGCGCTCATCTTCTTTTCAAAGATCGTGTCGCGGAGGAACTTGGCGATCTGCTGTGGTACATCGCTAATGTCGCAGCCAAGTTCGATCTGAAGCTGGAAGACATCGCGCAAGGCAATCTGAAGAAAACCAAGGATCGCTGGGGAAAACAAGACACGTCTTCGATCATCTTCGACTCCAAGTACAAAGTGGGCGAGCGATTCCCTCGGCAGTTCGAAGTTCAGCTGAGCGAGGTTGTCGTCAGGGGCAAGAAGAAGATTCGCGCCCACATGAATGGAAAACGGATCGGCGACGATCTGACCGACAACGCGGATGACCCCGATGGCTATCGGTTTCACGATGTCTTTCATCTGGGCTACGTCGCCGTGCTGGGCTGGTCGCCCGTGGTCCGAAAGCTCCTCAAACGCAAGCGACGAAGCAACCCGCAGGTGGACGAGGTTCAAGATGGTGGGCGAGCCCAAGTGATTGACGAAGGCGTCGCCGCGCTCGCGTTCGATTACGCGAAAGGGCACAAATGGCTGGAAGGCGTGACTGATCTTGACTATCAGCTACTCCGGACCATCAAGGGCGTTACTTCGCTTCTCGAAGTCCGCGACCGGTCGATGGGGGAGTGGCAGCGCGCGATTCTTCTTGGATTCGACGTGTGGCGTGCTGTCCTGAAAACTGGTGGAGGTCGCATTCTCGTTGACCTTGATGCAAAGGATCTCAAGTATCTTGGCCCACCTAACAAGCCGGAAGCGAAGTGGGCACGGTCCGCTTTACCGCCCAGCCACACGGCTTTGAAACGCAGATCACAGAACCAAGATCGATGACGCCTTCGGGATACATAGTAGGGCACGGTGTGGACGCCGTGGACATCGCTGATTGCTCGCGCCTAATGATCTTGGCGGCAGGTAATCACTTGGATCGGTACTTTACTCCGAGGGAACTGGCTGATATTGGCCAGGGAGCGCGTCAAGTTGAAAGACTTGCCGGTCGGCTTGCGATCAAGGAAGCTGTATTGAAAGCGCTGGGTGTTGGTTGGGGCGATGGCGTCGCGTTCACAGATGTAGAAACTGTGTCGAAGGATAGCGGCGTGCCTGTGGTAGTGCTACATCGTCGCTTGTCGGTGATTGAGAAGGAGCGTTCCATCGGCCGGTGGCTGGTGAGTATGAGTCACACCAGCTCGGTTGCTGTTGCCAGTGTTATTGGCGTGGCTGCATAGGATCGTCGTGATCTGTGCGCGGGTCCTTGGATTTGTCGATAGCTGGCGAATGCCGTCGCTGCGCTCCGTAGATGTCGGGGGGGGATTGATGACCGAGCATCCTCCAGCTCCGCTGGGCGCGATCGAGCCCCACGCCGGCATGCTGAACGCACCGGCGGCAGATCAGGTCCTCTACAAGATGATGACGGTCGACAATCTGCTGCGCTCGGTCAGAGGAAGCTATTTGCATTTCAACCGTGTCGATCACTACACGGATTTTGCGGGCGCCGATCCAAACGACGGCGGACAGCTGCCGCGGGATCAGTCAGGAAACGAAGGCGCCCGGTTCGAGAAGGCGCCCGAGTTCTCCGCAGCCGACTACTACGCCCGATCACGGTCCAGGACTTACGCGTGCTGCTTTTCCCTGGAGAACTCGGAGTTCATCTGGGCGAACTATGCGAACGGTTGCGACAAGGGAAAAGTCTGCATCGTCCTCGAATTCGGGAAACTGCGAGAGACGCTAAACGGGACCTTGGAGGCGGGAAACGCTGCGTTGCTCTGCAATGGCGCGCAGTGCCGCCAGATCTTCAACATCAACTATGGAACGGTGAGCTACGTTGATTGGGACAACCATCAGGGGAGCGTCCCTTATCTTCCCAATCCCCTTGCGTATACCTATTTGAAGGGCAAGGCCTTTGCCGAGGAGAAGGAGTTGCGCGTTTCTCTGTCTGCTCTGGGAATGGGGCATTTCGCCATGGCGGACGGTCGCATTATGGGGTTTCCGCCAGGTCTGCAGATGGGATTTGATTTTCGTGCTGCCATGGCGAATGCCACCATCCGCCAGATTCTGCGCTCCTCGGATTGCGACGGAGTTTTTTTGCAGACCGAACTGGCGAAAATCGGCATCGCACCCGCGCCCGGCAGCGATGCGCCTTAGTCCAGCTTTTGCCCAAAATGAGAAAATAGAGCGCTTGCGGGTATCGGGAGGACGCTGCTCGGGGTCGTCCCTTCAACCATCCAAGGTCGGCAATACCATTGATTGTTGTTGTTGACACGAATGTCTTCGTTCGAGACACCCACTTTCTGCGCAAGAAGGGTGGGCCAGAACTCGTGCGCCTGCTGCGCGCCACGACAGGACAGCTTCTCATTCCTGAGATACTGCAGAAGGAGTACATCGACCTCGCTATCCGGACGGCCAGCGAGGAGCGAGGCAAAGTCGAAAAGTCGTTCAGCGTCCTTGGCACCCTGCTTGGACTGCGGTTTGATCACTCAGTCCCGGACGACGACGCTGTACGGCTCGGCACGGAAAGGCGCCTGGACGCGCTCAAGTCCCTCACGTTGCCGGACCCGCTCACGGATGAGATTAAGGCCGCCGCTGGCACGCGTTCCTTGGGAAGCAGACGGCCTACCTCGAAGTCCGATCACGGCTACAAGGATTGCTTGATCTGGGAAAGTGTTTTGCGCCAACCGTCGGGATCAGAGGTCCGATTTGTTTCCCGAGATGACAAGGCGTTTTTCAATGGCGACGAGTTTCACCCGGAGTTGGTTGCGGAGGCGCGAGAACGCGGCATAACGGTAGTCGGATATCGAGACCTTCAACGGGTCGTGGAGGAGCTGACCAGGACCAACCCCACCTTGAACCTCGCGGGGGTGGAAGCCCAAGCCTTGGCAGAACAGGCGCCCGACCCGGCCGAACAACTGACGCGATCTGCGCCTTTTCCCCGGCCAGCTCAGGCGGTCAACCACGATCAGCCTCTTCCGCCCGGTGTGGCGGACGTTGCTCACCAACTGGCTGAGGCGCAAAAGCGGTTCGACGGCTTGGATATGAAGGTACTGGCATATATCGCGTATCTGGACTCTCCCGCAAAGACCGAGCTCTTCAGCGCGATGGCAGATGCCGGCGTTAATCCCGACGTTGCAAGGAACGTCGCGGATCGGTTGGCGATGAATGGGTTCGTTACAGACACCGGAAATCACTATCTGGTCGTCGATCGCTCTACCGCTAACCTGGTGGCTCCCACTGTAGAGGCGGAGATCATTGCCTGGCTGAAGAAGCACCGGGGGCGCAATGACAAATGATGTCCGCATGAAGGCGCTAACGCGCCTAGCCCAATCCGACACGGAGGCCGCAAAGGCCGCTTTGCTCGCGGAGCTGGACGGCGCCACGGCAACCCTCGAAACTCAGAGCGAATACGAAGCGCTGTCAGAAAGTCTCGATGTCTTGAGCACCATCGGCTATCGCTTCAGCGCGCGAACGATGACCGTTATTGAAGATTTCGTTCGGACAATCGAGGCCCGCAAACTTACCTATTCGCAAGCACACGAGTCTTTCGCGGATTACATTGCCAAGTACAGCAACGCGCAGAGCCTCATTGCCAAAGCGGTTGAGACTACCGCTCGCCTCCGATACTACGAGACCAAAGCGGTATTGCGCATGTTCGTGGGACTCTTTCAGCATCCGTCGGAGAGAGTACGCAAGGCAGTTCGTAGCGGCATCGACTCCATTGCAAAGTATGACCTGGACGTCTTCTACGGCGCTGACCGAAAAGGAGGATTGGGTCCCGCACCTCAGAACGCGGCTCTCGAAGTGCTGGAATCAATGGACGACAAGGCGTTGAGGGCAAACCATGAAGCAGCGCTGCGCCTGCTTTCTGGCATGTTGTCGCCTATTCTCGAAGGCGTGTCCTGGACATACAAATCCGCAACGATTTCTCAGGGCATCGTACCGGCGCTTCCTTCTGTCTCCGATGTTCGTGGGAGAAGCATCCGTCTCTTGTTTCGTATGTATTCGCTTGCGGAAAACACGCAGCAAAAGCTGGCGACTATCAGTGCACTGAGCGAGGGCACGCGAACCGACCACCGCGGTGCTGCTGACGAGAAGACGAGGGCGATGATTGCCAGAAATACAGTGGGAATCCTGGAGTTTTTCACGCAGTTAGTTGCGCGTGATGATTTTCAGATCGCCCAGAAAATCGAGTCCAATAGCTATTGGATGTTCGTCCATTCGCTCAGCGACGAAACCAAGGCTGCCGCATTGAAAGTCGAGAAGGCTATCGCCGGCAACGATGAGTACGCCATCTATCGCACTCTGATCGGCTTTGAAGGGATATTCGGCGATTGGTCCACTTACGAAAGGACCAGTCAGCAGATCGAGGCCATCGAGAAGGAGCGACGCAGTAAGGCGTCCGACTTTGCGAAATCAATTACTGCTGACATCTATCCCGTGTGGCGGGCGAGAATACTGTCGTTTGCGAAGACAGAATCCGATGACCTCGCAACCTTTCCGGTGTTCTACCACTTCCTAGCGGAGTTTGCGTCTGCACAACCTGCTCTAGCCTTGCGGTTGATAACCGAGGATACGGCTGCGGTAGCACGCTTTCTCATACCTGTTCTGAGTAGCCTGTGGAACGGGGACCATCGGAATCAGGTTCGTGAACTGATTGAGAAATGGATCGGGGAAGTGCAGCCCGGTAGGGACCACCATCTGTTTGCTGCAATCAAGATGTTTCTTTCGACGGATGATGTGGACATCGAGTTGCTTGGACGTTTGCTGGAAAAGACGACGGCCATTGGGGACATTTCAAGTGTTCGCCAAGTGGCAACCGTCGCGCTTGCTCGTTGGCGGAATGCGGGGCGAGAGATCGTTCAGAAGCTGTTCTATCCGGCCGTCGATCGATTGACGGAGATGAAAAACGCCAGCTGGATCTTCGAGGCGTGGTTCCGCCAGGAAGCGCGTGATCTCTTTGCCGAGATGGACGCGGAAGGCATGGAACGCGTGCTTCGCAATCTTCTTGTGCTGGATAAGATCGACTACCACGCCGAGGAGGTGCTTCACAGCCTTGCTCAGCGGGACGCCGGTCGCGTCGTGCAATTCTTGATCGAACGTATTCGGATCGAGGCGCAGACACGGCCCAAAGAGGGTTCCAGGGACTTTGATGCCATTCCATTCGAGTTTCACAAGCTGCAAGACGTACTTTCGAAAAACCCGGGCCCGGTGGTACGCAGCGTTCTCGACCAGTACCGCACAGATAACACGCTGTTCGCCTATCGCGGCGCGACCCTCCTAAAGAACATCTTTCCCACCATTTCAAAGGAGTTCGAGGAAGAACTTCTGCAGCTAGTTCGTGAAGGAAGCGAGGGTAATCTGGAGTTCGTTCTCGGTGTGCTCAGAAACTATCATGGCGAACTTTTTACGCACATACTCTGCAAGGAAATCGTCAAAGCTGTCGATGCGGGCAGTTCCTTGCTCAATGAAGTCGCGATTGCTCTTGAAACTACAGGGGTTGTTTCGGGCGAATTCGGCATGGCCGAGGCCTACGAGCGCAAGAAACAGGAAATCGCTGACTGGCTGTCCGATCCAGACGAGAAGGTGAGGGCCTTCGCGACGCGATATACGTCGGACCTTGAACACATGCGAGACTCGGAAACAAAGAGGGCGGAAGAAGGTATTGCGCTAAGAAAGCACCGCTTCGGTGAATAGTCTTGGCGGTGCTAGAAAGCTTGATGGCGGTGGTCCTTCCTGATTTCCGGACCGTTGGTGCATTCGTAGCAGCGCTATGACGGTAAAAAATCGACGAGAAGAACAAACAAGACAACAGGTTAAGTTACTTGATGCGGCGTGTTCTTGTGCGGCATCTTGAACCATGGAGCGGCTCGTTGATGCTGCCAAGAACCACGGCGGGACGCGATAGATCTCGATACATCTCGAAAGGTCACCCGCACGGGGTCGTCGATTGATCTCGATACATCTCGATAGATGCTGAAAGCTATTTTGGGGTATCAGATGCAAATGACGGTAAATCTGACGGTAAAAATGCTACTCGCAGAACGAACTTCTCAATGGGACAATGGCTTACATATGCCGTTTATCATCGAGTGGGAGTGACCGCTGCCTGCGCTCGCGTAACTTCGTCAACGTGATCGTCGCCGGCAAGCAAATGCGGTCGCAGTGGCTCGCCATGGACGCCGCCATCAAGCGCTGCGCCGCCGGCATCGGCATCTTCGACTGGGCGAGCAACGATCAGGGCAGCGAGCCGGACGTGGTGATGGCGTGCGCCGGCGACGCGCCGACGCTCGAAACGCGCGCCGCGTGACGGATTATCCGTTCAGACCCACTGTGATGAGATCGGAACGCTTTCCAGCGCAACCGTCACGCTGGTGAAATGACCTCACTCCGATGAACTCGTTGCTGTCGGCAGTGTTCTGGATCGGGGCCTACCTCGTCGTGATCACGGCGCCGCTCTTCGTGCTGCTCGTAGGCCCGGTGCCGCCGCCCGGTGGCTTCTGGTGGGACTTCGCGATGGCCCTTGGGTTCGCGGCGCTCGCGATGATGGGCGTACAGTTCATTCTCACCGCGCGGTTCCGCCGCACGACGATGCCGTTTGGGATCGACATCGTTTATTACTTTCACCGTTTTCTTGCGATTTTCGCGCTCGCGATCGCAGTCCTGCACTATCTCATTATCCGCATCGACAATCCGGCGACGCTCGGCGTCGCGAACCCGGCCGAAGCGCCGACCCACATGTCCGCGGGCCGGGCGGCGCTGGCGCTGTTCGCGCTCCTGGTCGCGAGTTCGCTCGCCCGGCGGCGGTTCCGGATCGATTACGACTTGTGGCGCTGGACGCACGCGCTGATTGCGACCATCGCGTTTGTCCTCGCGCTCTGGCATGTGGTCGGCACCGGGTACTATATCGACACGGACTGGAAACAGGCGCTGTGGACCGGCTATGGCCTGTTCTGGATCGCGCTCATCGGTCATGTGCGCCTGGTCCGGCCCTGGCTGACGCTGCGCAAGCCGTACCGCGTGGCCGAGGTGCGGCGCGAGCGGGGCGACGCCTATACCCTGGTCCTCGAGCCGGAGGGACACGGCGGCATGCGGTTTCAGCCCGGTCAGTTCGCGTGGCTGACGCTGGGCGCCTCCCCGTATGCGCTCAGGGAACACCCGTTTTCCATCGCATCGAGCGCCGCGCGCGCCGGAACCATCGAGTTCGGCATCAAAGCTGTCGGCGATTTCACCCGTTCGGTGATGAATGCGGCGCCGGGCCAGCAGGCTTTTCTCGACGGCCCTTACGGCGCTTTCTCGACGGACCGGCATTCCCAGGCGCCGGGCTACGTGTTCGTCGCGGGCGGTGTCGGCATCGCGCCGGTCATGGGCATGCTGCGCACGCTTGCCGACTGTGGCGACCGGCGGCCGCTGGTGCTGTTCTACGGTAACCGGCGCTGGGAACGTGCGCTCTATCGCGAGGAACTGGAGATGCTCGCTGCGCGTCTGGATCTGCGCGTTGTCCACATCCTGGGCGAACCGCCTGAAGGCTGGGACGGAGAACGCGGCATGCTGACCCGGGCGATGCTGGAGCGGCTCCTGCCCGCGGACCGCGCGCAGTTGCATTACTTCGTGTGCGGACCTACTGCGATGACGCAGTCCGCCGAAGCATGGCTTGCGGCGCTCGACATCCGGTCCGCGCAGATTCACAGCGAACTCTTCGAATGGGTCTAGAGTAATCCGATGAGAGAGACACTGGCAAAAAGTCTCGCGGCGCTGACCGCGCTGATTGTCGTGGGGCTCGCGGCGGTTTTCAGTCTTGTGCATAACGCGCCGGGCCCGGGCCCGCAGGATGCGCCGCCCGATGTTCCGGCGGCTGTGCCGCCACCCCGGGCATCGTCCGCTGCTGCGGGACGGGCTGTGTACGACAGGAACGGTTGCGCCGGCTGCCATGCCATCGGCGGCCAGGGCAATCCGCGCAGCCCGCTCGACGGCGTGGGCCGGCGGCTGGCGCCGGACGCCATTCGCGACTGGATGGTCGCGTCGGACAGGGCGCGGCCGCGTCTCTCCGCGGCTGTTGCCAGGATCAAGCAGAGGTACGCCGCGTTGCCCGAGGAAGAACTTCAGGCCATGGTGGATTACCTCGCGAGCCTGCATGCGCCGGTCGATGTTCGAAGCGCCGATGGACGGAATGCGACAAGCGCCAAGTGATCTATCGAAATCCGCGGCACCCCATGATCTAGTTGACCGTCATGCAGATGGCGTGCCTGCCGCGCTAGAGTTTGTTACCAAGGAGGCCCTATGTTCAAACACATTCTGATTCCCACTGACGGATCAACCGCCGCCAACAAGTCCGCCAAGGCCGCTATCGCGCTCGCAAGCAGGCTCGGCGCCAAGGTCGTCGCCTGTTACGCGGTCGAAGAGCTGCGGCCGGTCTTCGGTCCGCGCCTGATGATCAACCAGAAGATGATAGACGAGGTCAACGAGCGCACGCGCGAGGTGGGCCAAAAGCACGTCGACGCGATCGGCAGGATGGCCAAGGCCGCCGGCGTCCCCTTCGCCGCGCTGGTGACGAATGTCTATCCGCCGCATGGGGGGATCATCGATGCCGCGAAAAAGTTGAAGTGTGACGCGATCTTCATCTCCTCGCACGGTCGCAGCGGCCTTTCCAGGCTGATGATGGGCAGCGTAGCGGAGAAAGTGCTGATGCGTGCCAAGATACCGGTGGTGGTATATCGATGAATTATCCACGAGTTAACAACATACAGTTTTGAAAATAAATATCCGCGCTGCTACCGGGATGGATGAACGACAACAGGCGGTGACTTGGCATGCGCTGCCCCGGAACGAAATTCTGGACCAGCTGGATGCCACGGAAAGCGGCCTGGGCGAACCCGAGGTACGGCGCCGTCTCGAATTCTACGGCCCAAACCGCCTCAAGCCGCCACGGCGACGCGGGCCGCTGGCGCGTTTTCTGCTGCAATTTCACAACGCATTGATCTACGTGCTGCTTGCTGCGGCGCTGGTAACCGCCGCGCTCGGCCATTGGGTCGACACGGGTGTGATTGCAGGCGTGGTGATCATCAACGCGGTAATCGGCTTTATCCAGGAAGGCAAGGCCGAAAAAGCCCTCGAAGCCATCCGCAACATGCTCTCGCCGCACGCGCTGGTATTGCGTGACGGCGCGCGGCGCGAGATCGCGGCCGAGGAACTGGTGCCGGGCGATATCGTGCTGCTCGCATCCGGAGACAAGGTGCCGGCCGATGTGCGGCTGCTGGAGACCAAATCGTTGCGTGTGGAGGAGGCGGCGCTGACCGGCGAATCGCAGCCGGTGGAGAAGGCGCCGGCGCCGGTCGCGGCCGCAGCCGTGCTGGGCGATCGCTTTTGCATGGCTTACTCCGGCACCGTGGTCACTTATGGCCAGGGGCGGGGTGTGGTGGTGGCGACCGGGCAGTCGACCGAGATCGGGCGCATCGGCACCCTGATCGGACAAGTCGAGCAGGTAACGACCCCGCTGCTGCGCAAAATGGAGCAGTTCGGGCGCTGGCTGACGCTCGCGGTCATCGGTTTTTCGGCGGCGACTTTCGCCTTCGGAGTGATGCTGCGCGACTATTCCGCCACCGAGATGTTCATGGCGGTGGTCGGGCTGGCGGTGGCGGCGATACCCGAAGGGTTGCCGGCGATCATGACCATCACGCTGGCGATCGGCGTGCAGCGCATGGCGCACCGCAACGCGATCATCCGGCGCCTGCCGGCGGTGGAAACGCTGGGCTCGGTAACCGTGATCTGCTCCGACAAGACCGGCACGCTGACCCGCAACGAGATGACCGTGCAGAGCGTGGTCACGGCGGACGACGCCTACGAGGTGAGCGGCGCAGGCTACGCGCCTGAAGGCGGTTTCAGCCGCGGCAGTGCCGCCGTGCTGCCCCAGGAGGATGCCGCTCTCACCGAGCTCGCGCGCGCGGCGCTTCTGTGCAATGACGCCAGCCTGCGCGAACACGACGGTGTCTGGCACATGGAAGGAGATCCCACCGAGGGCGCGCTGCGCACCCTCGCGCTCAAGGCGGGTCTGGACGCGGAATTCGAGTCCAGGGCGCTGCCGCGAATCGATTCCATCCCGTTCGAGTCCGAGCACCGCTTCATGGCCACGCTGCACCACGACCATGCCGGCCACGGGTTTGTATACGTCAAAGGCGCGCCGGAACGCGTGCTGGACATGTGCAGCCGCGAACGCCGCGGCGGCAGCGATCATCCGCTCAATCGCGCTGACTGGCACGAGCACATCGAGCGGCTCGCGGCAGCGGGGCAACGCGTGCTGGCGCTTGCATTCCGGGCCTGCGAGGACGGGCAGCGAGAGCTGCGTTTTGCCGACGTTGAGCGGGGACTGACGCTGATCGGCGTGGCCGGCATCATCGATCCGCCGCGCGAAGAGGCGATCAGGGCGGTCGAGCGGTGTCGAGCCGCCGGCATCCGCGTCAAGATGATTACCGGGGATCATGTGATCACGGCGCGCGCGATCGGCGTGCAGTTCGGCATCGGCGACGGCGCGGCCGCGCTCTCCGGCGCCGAACTCGAGCGCATGGACGACGCGCAGTTAAAGGATGCGGCGGTACGTAGCGACGTGTTCGCGCGTGCCAGCCCGGAGCACAAGCTGCGCCTGGTGCAGGCGCTGCAGGCGCAAGGTGAAATCGTGGCGATGACCGGCGACGGCGTCAACGACGCGCCGGCGCTCAAGCGTGCCGATGTCGGCGTGGCGATGGGATTGAAGGGAACCGAGGCGGCGAAGGAGGCGGCGGAGATGGTGCTGGCCGACGACAATTTCGCCTCCATCACGCATGCGGTCGAAGAAGGCCGCACCATCTACGACAACCTGAAGAAGGCGATTTTGTTCATCCTGCCGACCAATGGCGGCGAGGCGGGGGTGATCCTCATCGCGATTCTCCTGGGTTTGGCGCTGCCGATTACGGCTGTGCAGATCCTGTGGGTCAACATGGTTACCGCGGTAACGCTGTCGCTCGCCATTGCCTTCGAGCCGCCTGAGGGGGAGGGGATGCGGCGTCCTCCGCGCGCGCCCGGCGAGCCGCTGCTGTCCGGCTTCCTGGTCTGGCGCATCGTGCTCGTTTCGGTAATGCTGGTGGCTGCGTGCTTCGGGCTGTTCCTGTGGGAACTGGAGCGGGGCATGAGCATCGAGGCGGCGCGTACCGTCGCGGTCAACATGCTGGTGGTGGGGGAAATGGTTTATCTGTTCAACAGCCGCTACATCTATGCCTCGGTGCTGTCCTGGCAGGGATTGTCCGGCAACCGCTATGTGCTGATTGCCATTGCGGTACTGGTCCCCATGCAACTGCTGTTCAGTTATGCCGGCTTGATGCAGGGCTGGTTTGGGACTGGAGACATCGACGCTGCCGCGTGGCTGCGCGTCATCCTGTGTGCAGTATTGATTTTCTTCGTGGTGGAGGGCGAAAAATGGCTGTTGCGCAGGCGGCTTGGACACGCCTAGGAGCGAGGTCGTTCAGGTACACTGACGGAAGCATGGATCGTCGAGGGGCATTTCGATCTTGCATGCCGTTTTCAACGAATTCGCACCCTGGCTGCTGATGTCGGACGCCGCCCTCAGGCAGTTGTAGGTCGAATCCAGCATCCGTCCCTTCCGCGATGTGCTGCTCGGGTTTTTCTTCATCGGCATCGGCATGTGGCCAGTTCGCGCCTGATCGACGCTGGCGCCATCCATGCCTATCCGGAGACCTTTGAAGCCAGCCTGCATCTCGGCGCGACGGCGCTGCGCATGCTGTTCATCCCGACAGATTATTTCGACCCGATGCTTCAGGAGGTACGGGATTGGGACTGCAAACCCGTGCTCGAAGAGCAACAGGACAGGGACAAACCATGAAACCGCTCGATCGCATTCTCGCCGCCACCGACTGGAAGACGAGGCAGGCGAAGCGCGCGCTGCCGACCTGCTGGTACTCGGCGGCCGAGGAGCGTCGGCGGCAACTCCATCAATTGGTCACGACGGCGGGCCTGGCGCCCGGCGCCTATGCCGCGCTGGTCAGGCATGGCGACGCTTCGCAGCAGATCGTCGCCCAGGAACAGGAGCAGGATTGCGATCCGATCATCGTGGGCAAGCACGGCATGCACCTGGCCGAAGAGTTCCTGCTCGGCAGCGTCACCAAGCACGTCCTGGCGGAATCGCAGTGCGATGCGCTGGTCGTGTCCGACGGCCGAGCGCCTCTCGAAGCCAGTAGCGGGGTGCAGCGCAAATGAGTGTACTGGGACTCATCGGCGGCCTGGCCGGCGGCGTCGGCCTTTTCTTGCTCGGCATGGGGCTGATGACCGACGGCCTGAAGCTTGCCGCGGGGCCCGCGCTGGAGCGCATTCTCGCCCGTTCGACGAAGACGCGGCTGCGCGGCCTGGCGTCTGGCGTCATGATCACTGCGCTGGTGCAGTCGTCAAGTGCGGTGACGGTGGCCGCCATCGGCTTCGTCAATGCCGGCCTGCTGAATCTCTCGCAGGCGCTGTGGGTATTGTTCGGCGCCAATGTCGGCACCACCATGACCGGCTGGCTGGTGGCGCTGGTCGGCCTCAAGTTCAAGATCGAGGCGCTGGCCCTGCCACTGATCGGCGTCGGCATGATCCTGCGCCTCTCCGGCGAAGGCGCCCGGCGCGGCGCGCTAGGCACGGCGCTGGCCGGCTTCGGCGTGCTCTTCCTCGGCATCGACATGCTGAAGGAAACCTTCTCCGGACTGTCCACGGATTTCCAGCTCCCGGCCGGCGATGGCGTCAGCGATATCGTGTTGCAGGTGGGCATCGGCACCCTGCTCACGGTGCTGATGCAAAGCTCCAGCGCCGCGCTGGTGATTGCACTCACCGCGGCGCAAGGCGGCCTGCTGACGATACAGGGCGCGGCCGCGGTGGTCATCGGCGCCAACATCGGCACCACCGTGACCGCGCTGATCGCCGCCATCGGCGCCACGCCCAACGCCAGGCGCGCCGCTGCGGCCCATATCATTTTCAACCTGCTCACTGGCCTCGTCGCCCTGCTGCTGTTGCCCTGGCTGATCGGTTTCCTGTCCGTGCTGCGCGAATGGCTGGGACTCGACGAAGCACCGGCGGCCAAGCTGGCGCTGTTTCATACCGTGTTCAACGTGCTCGGCGTGGTGCTGATCTGGCCCGTCGCTGCACGCATGACGACGTTTCTCGAAGCCCGCTTCAAGACTGCCGAGGACGACGAAGGCCGCCCGCGCCATCTCGACAAGACCGTGCTGGCGGTACCGACGCTGGCGCTCGATGCACTCCAGCGCGAAGTCCGCCGCCTCGGGGGTATCGCGCTGAACACGGTGCGTGCCGCGATCGAAGCGCCCGAAGGCCCGGCGCTGGACCGCCACAAGCTGGTGGTAGCCCGGCTCAAGCTGGCCATCGCGGATTTCGTCACCCAGTTGCACGGCACCGGCATGTTCGCCGTCAGCGCGCGCCGCCTGCCGGAGATCCTGCGCGTGGCGCGCTATTACGAGACGGCGACGGAACTGGCGGTCGAAGCGTCCGCCGCCATCGGCGAAATAGCCGACGGCGAGTCCAGCCCGGAAGCCACGGCCTTCGCCGACACCGCGTTGGAGTTGCTGGCGCGGTCCGATCCCGCCGGAACTGTCGCCAGCGCCGACCTCGAAGCGGCCGCAGGTGAAATGGGAAGCGCCTACCAGGCGCTCAAGGCCTATCTGCTGGCGGCCGGCGCGCAAGGCCGTCTGCCGGTCAACGCAATGGATGCCCGGCTGCGCGCGGCAAGCGCATTACGCCGCGCCCTGGAACAGTCGATCAAGGCAACACGGCTGCTGGCGCCCGGTACGGGGGAGGCGAGGGCAACCTCTCCGCAACAGGAGGCATCATGATCACAAGGAAAAGCACATCCGCCGATCATGGACGCGCGGCCCATGTCGGCCGCACTGTCCTGATCGGCTTCTTTACCGTCGCGCCGTTGTGGGTGACCTGGCTGGTCTTCGACTTCCTGCTCGGCATCCTCGCCGGCATGGGCGCGCCGCTGTTGCGCACCGCCGCGCGGTTGGTCGCGCCAATGTCTGAAACCCTGTCGTCCTGGCTGCTCGATTCCGACTTCCAGAAACTGGTGGCGGTGCTGCTCACCCTGGGTACGCTCTACGGCATCGGCCTGCTCGCGTCCATGGTGCTCGGCAAGCGACTGATTGAAGGCTTTGAAGCGCTGCTCAACCGTCTGCCGCTGGTGCAGTCCGTCTATGGCGGCGCCAAACGTTTCCTGCAGACGATGCGCAAGCCGCCGGTCTCCGGTCAGCGTGTGGTGCTGATCAGTTTTCCAACCCCGGAAATGAAGGCTGTGGGCCTGGTCACCAAGATAATGCACGACGCAGCAACCGGACGCGAACTTGCCGCCGTCTATGTGCCGACCTCGCCCAATCCGACGTCGGGCTACATCGAGATCGTGCCCCTCGACGAGGTGGTGCAGACCGACTGGACCATCGAGCAGGCGATGAGCTTTGTCATGACCGGCGGCGCCAATGCGCCGGACAAGATCGCCTTTACCCGCGCAGCTACGCGGGAGAACGTCGATGATCCGGATGCCTGACTGCATGACACGCTTTTTCGCCGCCTGCCGCCTGGCCGAAAGGCCCTCCAAGCGCGTCGGTTTCGGCCTCGGCTATGGCACCAACAGCGGGGCACGCGTCGAACTCAATTCCTCGGCAAGCGCCTCTCGGCGCGCACCTATCTCGGTTACGAGCAGGGGCTGTCGGCGGCCACCGGGGTGGTGAAGCTGACGCATGCGCTGACGCCACGCATTTCCGTTGTTACGCGCGCCGGTGCGGACAATGCGATCGATGTGTTCTACCACTTCGCTTTCGACTGAAAGCCCATTCGTCATGCAAGCACAGAAGGAGGGTTCATCATGCAACTCGGATTGATTGTCGGCATCGCTTTCGCCATCGGCGCGGTGATATTCGCCATGCAGAACATCGCACCGGTGACCGTCACGCTGGGATTCCGGAGTTTCGAAGGCTCGCTGGCGCTGGTATTGCTGGTCGCGCTCGGGCTCGGCGCGCTGATCGCCGGACTGATTTCGTCACCCGCCATGATCCGCCGCCAATGGAATGTCGCCCAACTGGGCCGGCAGGTGGCCGAACTGGAAACCAGGCGCACCGCTGAGGCTGCCGGTGTTCGCGCTGGCGATGCTGCTGCCGCGGGTGTGGCCGCTGTGAGCGGTCGGTCGGGGGCTGGCGGTACAGCACCGGCGCGACCGTCGCATCGTCAACGCCGCGTCAACTACGATCGACGGCCCCGCAGCCGCAGGCTGCTTGGCTGCTTCCCCGCTGAGACCCACACGGAGCACGACGCATGAAGCACGCCATCGACATCCGCGATTTCCGTGTCGAGCCCGACGCGTCGGTCCGCCTGGATCAGTGGGCCACGCAAGTCGAGCCGCTGTACGAGAAGAAGAAGGATTACAAGAAGACGCTCGCCGCGGGCACACGCAGGCTCAGCGAGCTGCAGCGGCTGCTGTATGCGCACGATCGCTACGCGCTGCTGCTGATCTTTCAGGCGATGGATGCCGCCGGCAAGGACGGCGCGATCCGCCACGTGATGTCTGGCGTCAACCCGCAGGGCTGCCAGGTCTTCAGCTTCAAGCACCCGAGCGCCAAGGAGCTCGACCACGACTTCCTGTGGCGCACGCATCAGGCGCTGCCGGAACGCGGCCGCATCGGCATCTTCAACCGCTCGTACTACGAGGAGGTTCTGATCGTGCGCGTGCGCCCCGAGATTCTCGCGAGCCAGAAGCTGCCCGGCGACGCACGTGATGAGCCGACGATCTGGGATGGGCGGTACCGGTCGATCATCGACTCCGAAGCCCACCTGCACCGCAACGGTACGCGCATCGTCAAGTTCTTCCTGCACCTGTCCCGGCAAGAGCAATGCCGGCGCTTCGTCGACCGGATCGACGACCCGGACAAGAACTGGAAGTTCAGCCGAGCCGACATCGAGCAGCGCCAGGCCTGGGACGCGTACATGAAGGCGTACGAGGACTGCCTGCAAGCGACCAGCACGCGCGAAGCGCCCTGGTACATCGTCCCCGCGGACGACAAGAAGAATGCGCGCCTGATCGTGTCGCGGATCCTCGTGGAGACCCTCGAAGGTCTGAACCTTCGCTATCCGGAGACCACGCCCGCGTGGCGCAGCGAACTGCAGCAGATCCGGCGTCGGCTCGGGCGCGAGCAGTCGGCGCCGCGCAAACGCGGCCTCGCCGACCCGCCGAACCGCAAAAAGGTGCCCTGATCGCTCGGTGACCTGCCCACGGATACGAGGCAGACCGATGCGTCGCGGAGCACCGCTCCGAACCTGTTGGACTTGTGAACTGAGCCCTGACGACGATGAACGCGAAGACAGACTCTGCCAGGCGCTTGGACGCCGCCCATGCCCGGCCGGTCGAGGAGGTGCTGGACGCGCTCGACGCCAGTCCCGAGGGGCTTGCCGCAGGCGAGGCTGCGCGGCGCTGCACGCATGATTCGTCCACTGTCGGGAACGCTGGCAAACTGGCTGCTCGATTCCGTGCTGCAACAACTGGTCGCCGTACTGCTCACCCCAAGCGCGCTGTACACCATCGGCCTGTTCGCTTCGCTGGTGCCGGGCAAGTAACTGTTCGCTCGGAACGTTATTTTTCAAAGGAGGAATGACATGCGCTACATACATATCACGATCATCGTACTGGCACTGGCGATTGTCGCCGTCTTCAAATTGCAGAATCTGGAAACGGTGACTGTTTCGTTCTTGACAGCATCGCTCACCCTGCCTGCCTCGGTACTGATCCTGCTGGTCTATCTGCTCGGCATGCTGACCGGCAGTTCCGTGCTGGCGCTGATCCGGACGCTGATCCAGGGGGCAAAGAAGCACCCGCAATGAACCCTGGCGGCGACCGGAAATTTCGCCGCACAGCTCACGCCGCCCTGCAACGCGGCCTGCTGTTCGCCTTGCTCTGGTGGGTGCTGGCGGAGGGTCGCGGCGCTCAGTGGGGGGTGGGCCTGGCCGGTGTCGCCCTCGCCGTGACGGCCAGCCTGTTCCTGTGGCCACCGAGACATACCCGTTTCTCTCTCGCCGGCGTGCTGGCCTTTGCCGCCTTCTTCCTGGTCCAGTCGGTCAAGGGCGGCGTTCAGGTCGCGCGCATCGCGCTGCATCCGCGCCTGACGCTCGCCCCGGCACTGCTGCAATTGCCGCTGACCCTGCCGCACGGACTGGCGCGCGTGGTGCTGATCAACACCCTGAATCTGCTGCCCGGAACCGTCTGCCTGCGTATCGAGCAGGACACTTTGCACCTGCACACATTGAATGAACGCCGGCCAGTGGCGCAGGAGATGGTGCGTGCCGTCGAGTCACGCATCGCGCGCATGCTGGAGATCCCGACATGACCGGACTCGAGTGGCCGCTCGCCCTGTTTCTGCTGGCGAACCTGCTCGCGGCGCTGGTGCGTGCGGCGCGCGGCCCCACAGCAGCGGACCGCATGCTGGCGGCGCTGCTGTTCGGCTCGACCGGCGTCGGCGTATTGCTGTTGCTGGGCTATGCGGAAAACAAGCCCGCCCTGGTGGATGCAGCGCTTATCCTGGCCGTGCTCGCCGCCATCGCGGGCGTAGCCTTCGCGCGGCGGGCTTGGACAGCGACCGGAGTACGGCATGACCGCGCCGAGTGAAGTCATCAGCGCCGTATTGTTGCTGTTCGGTGCCGTTTTCTACCTGGCTGGGACAATGGGCATCTTGCGGTTTCCGGATGTTTATACCCGCTTGCACGCCCTGACCAAGGCGGACAATCTGGGGCTGGGCTGCGTCGCACTGGGGCTGGCTTTGCAAGCCGACAGTCTGGCAGCGGCGCTGAAGCTGCTGCTGATCTGGCTCTTCGCACTGGCGGCGAGCGCGACGGTGAGTTACGTCATCGCGATGCGCGCCGATGCGCTCGGCATCGCGCCGTGGCGCAAGGATAAACGATGAAGGTCGCACTGGCCTTTGATCTGCTGCTCGCCGCCGCGCTGTTGTGGAGCGCCTGGCGCGCGCTCGCCACCCCGGACACGTTCCGCGCCGTGATCCTGTTCATCGTCTTCGGCCTGTTGCTGACGCTGGCTTGGGCCCGGCTGGATGCGCCCGACATTGCGTTGGCCGAGGCAGCCATCGGCGCCGGACTCACCGGCGCGCTGCTGCTCGACGCAATCGGCGCGCTGCGCGGGAAGGGCCGGCAACCGTGAAGACAGTTGGCGTCATCAGCGGTGCCGCCATATTCGCCGCTGCCGTGATCGCGGCGATGCTCGAACTGCCGCCCGCCGCCATCCATCTGCCGTCCATCGTGCATGCCAACCTGCACGCCAGCGGCGTCGCGCATCCGGTCACCGCCGTGCTGCTCAACTTCCGCGCCTACGACACCCTGCTCGAAATCGGTGTGCTGTTGCTGGCACTGCTGGTCGTGCTGGCACTGGGCAGACGCGATGACGCGCATGCAACCCTGGCGGCCGATCCCATGCTGCAAAATCTCGCTCGCATCGCCGCGCCGCTGATGGTGCTGGTCGCCGTCTATCTGCTCTGGGCCGGAGCGCACCGGCCCGGCGGTGCTTTCCAGGCCGGCGCGGTGCTGGCGGCGGCGGCCGTGCTGCTGCATCTGGCCGGGCTGTGCCCCGCGTGGCGCTCGCCGGGCGCGCTCCTGCGCGGCGGCCTGGCAGCCGGCTTCATCGTGTTTCTGGCCGTTGCCGCCGCGCTGCTGGTGCAGGGTGAGCTGCTCCAGTATCCGCCCGCCATAGCAGGCGCACTGATCCTGCTGATCGAATCTGCATTGACCTTCTCGCTGGGGGCGATCCTTGCAGGTCTGTTCCTGTTTCTGTCAGCCCATGAGGCGAGCGATTCGTGAGTAGTGGGCTGATCTTCGCCGTCACCGGCGCCATGCTGTTCGCCATGGGCGTGGCCGGGGTGCTGCTCATCGAGCAGCTGCTGCGCCGCATCCTCGCCTTCAACCTGATGGGCAGCGGCGCTTTTCTGATCTTCGTCGGCGTCGCCCAGCGCGGCGGCACCCCCGATCCGGTGCCGCAGGCGATGGTGCTGACCGGCATCGTCGTCGCCGTTGCAGCCACCGCGCTGGCCCTGGGCCTGGTACGCCGTCTTCATGGGCTGACGGGAAAACTGGAACTGCCCGTGGCGGACGATGATTGATCCCCTGGTCTGGCTGATCCTGCTGCCGCTCGCCTGGGCCTGCCTCGCTTTCCTGCTCGGTCCCGGGCGCGGCGCGTGGCCGGCAATCGGGGGCCTCGCCGTGCAACTCCTGCTTGCCTTGCAACTGGTCGCCGGTTTGAACGATTCCGGCGCCGTCGCGCATGCCGTCGGCGGCTGGGGTGCGCCACTGGGGATCGGCCTCAGCGCCGATGGCCTTTCCGTCGCGATGTTGCTGCTGACGCAAGTCGTCGTCTTACCGCTGGCGATCTACGCGCAGGCCTACTTTGCGTCAGATGCGGCGGAGGCCCGCTATTTCTGGCCGCTGGCCGGCTTCCTGATCGCCGGTCTCAATGCGCTGTTTCTCTCGGCCGATCTTTTCAACATCTACGTGACGCTCGAACTGGTCGGGTTCGCAGCCGTGGGTCTGGTCGCCGCCGGCGGCGGGGCAAAGCCGATTGCCGCCGCTCTGCGTTACCTTTTTGCCACTCTGCTCGGCTCAGGCGCCTATCTGCTGGGCGTAGCGCTGATCTACGGCGCCTACGGCACGGTGTCCATCCCGACACTGCTGCCGCTGGTCACGACTGAAGCACCGCTCGCGGTCTCGCTGGCCGGCAACTTGATGCTCGTGGGGTTGATGCTTAAGACCGCGCTGTTCCCGTTCCACTTCTGGCTGCCACCCGCCCATGGAGACGCCCCGGCGCCGGTTTCGGCCCTGCTTTCCGCCCTCGTGGTCAAGGCGTCGTTCTACCTGATCCTGCGTCTGTGGCTTGGACCCTTTGCCGCGCTTGCCGGGATCATTGCCTCGCTGCCGGCGCTGCTGGGAGCGGCAGCAATATTCTGGGGTTCGTACCGGGCGATCCGCGCCCGGCGGATCAAGATGCTAGTGGCGTATTCGACTGTGGCGCAACTCGGCTACCTGTTCCTGATCTTTCCGCTGTTGCCCACCCAAGGCGCCTTGCAGGCCGGCATCATGCAGGCGTTCGCGCACGGGCTGGCCAAGGCCGCGATGTTCGCCGCGGCGGGCGTGCTCATCAAGGCCACCGGCGAGGACACCGTCGAAGGCCTCGCCGGGGCGGCGCAGCGACTTCCCTTGACGCTGTTCGCCTTTGGTCTCGCCGGCGTCACGCTCATGGGGCTGCCGCCCTCGGCCGGCTTTCTGGCCAAGTGGCAGTTGATCGAGGCAGCGCTGGCGCAGGGACACTGGATCATCGTGGTCGCAGCGCTTGCGGGCGGCCTGCTGGCGGCCGTGTATGTGTTCCGCGTGCTGCGCCAGGCTTTCCTGCTTGCGCCCGCGCCGGCAGACGTCCATCCGGTGCCGCGCACGCTGGAATGGATGGCCTTGCTGCTTGCCGCCGCCGGCGTGCTGCTCGGTCTGCGTGGCGTCGAGTTGATGCAACTGCTGGGCGTGCCAGCCATGGGAGGCGCCCCGTGACGATCAACGAAGCCCTGCCGCTTGCAGTGCTGGCCTCTTCGCTCCTGCCTGGCCTGGTCATCTTCATCCTGCCGGAAACGTGGGTCGGCACGCGCACGACGCTCAACCTGCTCGGCGCCGTGGCGAAACTCGTGCTCGTCGGCATTCTGCTCGCCGGCGTGCATGCCGGCGAGCACTACGGCGTCCGCTACGAGGTCCTGCCCGGCCTCGATCTCGCCTTCAAGGCCGATGCGCTGGGACTGCTGTTCATCACCCTGTCGGCGATCCTCTGGCTGTTGACGACGCTTTATGCCATCGGCTACCTGGAAGGCGCGCCGCACCGCAGCCGTTTCTTCGGCTTTTTCGGCCTGTGCGTTACCGCGACCATGGGCATCGCCATGGCCGGCAACCTGTTCACCTTTTTCGTCTTCTACGAACTGCTGACGTTGTCCACCTTCCCGCTGGTGGTGCATCGCGGCACGCCGCAGGCGATGCGCGGCGGCACGATCTACCTGGCCTACACGCTCGGCGGCGGGGCCGTGCTGCTGACCGGCATCGTCTGGCTGCACAGTCTGGCCGGTCAGGCGGATTTCGCCCACGGCGGCTTTGTCGCGTCTCTCGGTCAGGCGCATGCGGGGCAGCTCCAGTTCATCTTTTTGCTGCTGATCGCCGGCGTCGGGGTCAAGGCCGCGCTGGTGCCGCTGCACGGCTGGCTGCCGCAGGCGATGATCGCGCCCGCGCCGGTGTCCGCCCTGTTGCACGCGGTCGCCGTGGTCAAGGCCGGCGCCTTCGGCATCGCCCGTATCGTCTACGAGGTCTATGGCGTCGAGTTCGCCCAGTCGCTCGACCTGCTGGCGCCGCTCGCCGTGGTCGCCGCCATCACCATCCTCTGGGGCAGCCTGCGCGCGCTGTTCCAGGATGACCTCAAGAGGCGCTTGGCGTTTTCCACTGTCAGCCAGGTGTCCTACATCGTGCTCGGTGTCGCGCTGTTCGGCCCCATCGGCACCATCGGCGGCCTCGTTCACCTCGTGCATCAGGGCATCATGAAGATCACGCTGTTCTTCTGCGCGGGGAACTACGCCGAGACGCTGGGCATCCATAAGGTGAGCGAAATGGATGGCGTTGGACGACGCATGCCGCTCAGCACCACGGCCTTCTCGATAGCCGCGCTGGGCATGATGGGCGCGCCGCTCACCGCCGGCGCCGTCAGCAAGGCCTGGCTTTCCGACGGCGCGCACGCCGCCGGCATGGAGTGGGCGATCTGGGTGCTGTGGACTTCCAGCCTGCTCAATGCCGCTTATTTCCTGCCCATCCTTTGGCGCGCCTGGTTTCACCAAGCGCCGATGGCCTGGCCCGAGGAGCACATACCGGCCCGCGGCTGGCGCGAAACCGCCTGGCTGCTGCTGTTGCCGCCGCTGGTGACCGCCGCAGCGACACTGGCGGTCGGCATCTTCGCCAACACCGAATTCAGTCCGCTCGCCTGGGCGCAACTCATCGCCGGGCGCGAGTATGTCCGGGCGATGCCATGAAGTTCAGGGAAGCATTGTTTTGGCAACCCGGCGCATTGACGCGCACGGGCATTTCCGCGGGTTTTCTGGTACCCACGGTCGGCGTCGGCTACCTGTACACGCTGACCGGCCTGGCCTATGAATTCCATGTGCTGTTCATTCAGCCTGTACTGCTCGTTGCCTGGTTTGTCGGCGCGCGTGCCGGCTATGGGCTCGCACTGCTGGCCGCCGTGGAGCGGTTTATTGCTGACCGCATACTGGAAGGAGCGCAGGCCGATCCGTTCCCGTTGCCGTTCAATACCGGCATGCGGCTGGCGATCTTGCCGAGCTGCGCTACGGCGGCTACTAAGGCGCTCGCGTATTGTCGCGGCGGCCTCGCGGTGGGCGCAATGGTGCTCCCCGGGTTGCCCGCGAAGGGTCGCCGGTAGTCTTCGATACATGCCGATAAATGCTGAAGGCTATTTTGGAGTATCAGATGCAAATGACGGTAAATCTGACGGTGAAAATGCTGCTCCCAGAAAAAAGTTATGGACGTGACAACGGGTTGCAAGTGCCGTTGATGATCGAGTGGGAGTAACCCAGGTCATATCCAAAACCATCGGATATCTGGCAAGTCTTGCGTGTGTTGCGGCGTAGCCTCTCTCGAAACAAACTCAACACCCGGGACCACACGAACCGGCTCGGCATCAAGCGGTATCCCTTTGCAGTCGAAAAGGACTGGCACCGGGGTAAGACCGAGATCGCGTCCTTCGAGCAGGACCGCAACACCGATCGTCGCTTCGTGACTGGAGAGAGAACCAGGTGTCACGGCAGTCAGTCGGGAGCCAATGACGCACGGACCCCGCCGTGCTGCCCCTCGGCGTATTCCTGACACGTTCGTATGGTAATTGACCGGTAAAGGGCGCAGCATGTGTGCCATGGACACGAGTCGTCGTCACGCGGCGGCAGCTCTCCGGCGCAAGGGCCGGGCGCAGCCCAGCGTCTGTCCTCCATCGGGCCGGAGCGCGACCTGTGGAATTTCCGGAAACGCCGCGGGTTCCGCGCGCCTGACGT
>ORMF010247144.1_pt1 | contig 31828 bp, 13 predicted proteins | sample 1779871 | NCBI WGS metagenome assembly ORMF01 (sample SAMEA104232316, study PRJEB22302) | groundwater metagenome | biome: forest; feature: aquifer; material: groundwater | place: USA | collected 2011-08-07 | depth 5.4 m | reverse complement strand
GGTGTGCGGGGCGCTGAATTCCCAGTTTCCCGTGGACAGGTTCTTGGTGATTTGATTGCCGCTCAGGGGGGTGCTGCCCGAGTTATCACCCCAGGCAATCGTCACGGTGAAGGTGTCGGCGCCGGGATCGGTGAAGGTGCCATTGAGTGTTGTGGACTGGCCCTCGTTGATGGTGGCGGCGCTGAGGGACAGGTTGACGTTGGACGGGGCGACGTTGGTGACGGTGATGGTCGCGGTGGCCCCCCCCGACAGCGCTTGCCCTGCGTTGCCGGCGGCAACGTGGGTCTGGATTTCGGCGGCCGACAGAGCGCGGTTGTAGATCCCCACCTCATCGATGACGCCGTTGAAGGTGCGCGGGAAACCGGCGTTCCGGATCCAGGCAGGCGCCGAACCAATCGTCCAGGGAATCGCGGAATCATAGGTAAGGGTCTTGACCAGCGCCAATTGTCCCTGGAGAGCGCCATTGACAAAAAGCTTGAAAGTGGCGCCGTCGTAGGTCGCCGCCACATGATAGAACTGACCGGCCGCGAATTGGTTCGCTGAAACGAAGAACTCCGAAAAGACGTCGCCGAAGCCAAAGCGGAAGCGCTGGTCGAGCGCGCTCCACCACAGGGCCACGCTCACGCTGGTGTTACCCGCGGGCGGGTTCAAACCCTTGGCGATAATGACGCTGCCAAACTGGTCGTTGTTCGGCCCAGGTCCATCGGGCCGCACCCAGGCCTCGAGCGTGAACCGCTGGTTGGCCAAGCTCGCCGAGTCGGCAATCTCAATATACCCGCCGGTCCCGAACGTCACCCCGGTGGCCACCTTGCCGGGCACAAAGCTGATGGCGTTTGTCGCCGAGGGGTTGTTCCCATACACCCCGTCCACCACGGAACCGTTCATCGAGTACGAGCTCGCCAGACCGGCGGGGAGCGTGGCCGAGCTGCCGCCGTCGTCATCCGTCACCGTCACGCTGATCGTGTACTGGTCGCTGGACGTGTCGGTCGGATTGTCATCCACGTAGGTATGGGTTTGGCTGAACTGCCTACTGCCCACTGCCAACTGCACACTTTCCGTCGTGCCGTCGCCCCAGGTGATGGTCACCGCGTGCGTGTCGGCCGTGCCGGGATCGGTGAAGGTGCCGTTGAGCGTCGTGGATTGGCCTTCGTTGATCGTGCTGGCGCTGAGGGACAGATTGACGTTGGACGGGGCGACGTTGTTGACGGTGACGTTGAAAGTCTGGGTGGAGCTCAAGTTGGGCGTGCCGTTGTCGGTCGCGCGCACGGTGATGGGGTAAGTGCCGTTGTCCGGCGGCGTCCAGGTGAAGACGCCGGTCCCGGAGTCGATGCTGGCGCCTGCGGGGGCGCCGGGATCGAGCGTATAGGTCACGCTCTGCGACAGGTTCAGGTCGATGAGCCAGCCGACCTCGCCGGAACCGTAGGGCGACAGTGTCGTGACGGTCGTATCGCGCCACATCAGTGTGTAGGTGCTCTGAGCGCTGACGTTGGCGTCGTTGTCCGTGACGGCCCCCGTAAAGCGAAGCACTGATCCGGTGGTCGCGGCAGTGAAACCCGCGCCGTCCTGGGTGTCGATCAGGCTCAACGGAATACTGAACTCGATGATGTAACCCGCCCCCGTCACGCCGTTGACGGTCCCGCTTACGAACGTGCTGGTAGCCACGGACCAATCGGAGTTGAGAATGCCGATTCCCGTGGTAAGTTTGTTGCCAAGGGTGTCGGCGATGAGCTGGAAGCCTTCCTTGCCGCCGCCGAGGCTGCTGAAAGCACCGAAGTCGTTCGTCTGCCGGTCGCCGTCGACGAAGAGTTCGATACTGTCGTTGAGGTACGGAGCAGCGACATCCGCCGTCTGTGCGTCGATGAAGTCGTCCAGGACTTTGAAAGCGACGTGCAGGTTGGTGGCGGTGTGGGCGGTGGAAACCTCGTAGCTGAGGTCGGTCGGGGTCGTGACCGAGCCAGTCCAGATCCGGCCGGGATTGGCGTCTCCGAAGAAATCGACAGCCGTCGACGGGCCGTATTCCCCGGGGTTGATGGTGCCGTCAAGCACCGGCGCAGCCGTCTGGAATCCGGCCTGGAGGGTCGGGTTGGCGCCCAGGCCGGTTGTGCCGAAGCCCGGCACGCCGAAATCCGTCGCCGAGGCGGTGAAGGTCACCGGACTACCCTCGTTGACCGTCTGGTTGGCGATCGGCGTCAGGGCTGGAGGCGCGTTCACCAGGACGTTGGGACCGAATTCGGAGGTGGCGCCGGCAACAGTGGCCGTGGCCGTGAGGAACGTGCCGGCCGTTACTCCCGCCGGCACCGCTATCGCAAACGTGAACCGGTTCGTCGTATCGCTGCCCACCCCCGAGATGGTGTAACTGCCGGTTCCCGCATCCGTGTCGTTGACCGAGCCTTCGACCAGCGTCGCCAGGTAGGTCTTGCCCTCGCCGAAACCAATCGTGTCGCCGTCGGCGATGAACAATTCGATGCTGCTCCCGGGCCGAGCGAAACCGGTGAGAGTCAGATTGCCGCCTTGCAGGGCAGCGCCCGTGAACACGGGGGAGTTGAGCAGCCCGTTGGGGCCGGTATCGGCGTCGTTGACGTCGTTGAGCGTGACGCCGTCGTTGTTTAGATCGATGCCGAGGCCCGTGTTGGAGTAGATGGAGTTGTGCAGGATGCTATTGCCGGTGGTAACGGCGTCCTGAACGTTGACCCCGGCCCCCTTGTTGAAGGCAATGACGTTGGCCTGGGCCGAGGAACCGCCGATGGTATTGCCGGTGGCTGCGGGGCTGCTTGTAGCTGCGGACCAGATCAAGACGCCGTCCAGGTTGTTGGGCAGCGCCGCCTGGTTCACATCGGCGCCGATCCAGTTGCCCGCCACCGTGTTATTTTGGGCTTGTTGAATGCGGACGCCGCGCTGGCTGTTGCCGGAGATGATGTTGCGCTCGGCCGCATCGTTGACGCCGTCGCCGTTCGTGCCAACCAGGTTGAACTGGGCATTGAAGTAGATCAAGACGCCGTCGATGGCGTTGGCAATCGCTCCCGTGCCGGCGGCGTTGGTGCCGATGTAGTTGCCGGCCACCACGTTGTTGATGGTGTTGGCCTCCTGGATGCGAATGCCCCAGTTGCCGTTGCCGGAGATAATGTTGCGGGCGGCGTTGCTGAGCACGATTTCCGTCAGAGGGCTGGCGCCGGGGACGGGGGAGATCGTCGCCAGCAAGTTGCCGTTGGTCCGGACCGCGACGAATTGGGCGCCCAGCATGATCCCGCCCTTGATCACGTCGGTAGTGACCGCGGCGACCAGGTCGATTTTTTGCACCGCCCCGGTGAGGATCGGGGTCTGTCCCTGGAACGTGGTGTACGTCGACGCGGCATAGAGCGTACCGTCGGGCCCGAAGGTGACGCTGTTGAACTGCGCGCCGCTGCCGACCACGTTGCGGATGAAGGCGCCGGTGACCCGGTCGAACTGGGTCAGGTAGCCGCCGTGCATGACCCAGACGTCGCCGGTGAGCGGATTGACAGCGACGTCCTTGCTGCCGAAGCTGAGGTAATTGGTGCCGGTGCCGGGCGGGGGGTTCTTGATGAAGATCGACTGCGCCCCGGTGGCGACGTCCACGGCGATGATGGCGTTCTGCTCGCTGGAGAAGGACGGGACGACCGTCGAGAACGGGTCGGCGATGAGCAGGCGGTCGCCGACCGGGTCGTAGCCGAAGCCCTGCGGGTTGCCAAGGAGCCCGCCGCTGGTCACCTCGGTGACGGTGCCGCTGAGGGTCACGCGATGGATCTTGTGGGTATTTCCGCCGGCCACTTGATAACGGCCGAGCACATAGAGCACGTTGTGCACGGCGTCGTAGACCAGGTCCTTGAGGTCGGTCGCTGCGAAAGCGCCCAGGGTCGCCAGCGTGGTCGGCACGCCGGTGGTGGGGTTCATGATGCTGATCGAGTTGCCGGTGGTAATGACGTAGATGGTCCCGTCGCTGCCGACCGCGACGGTGCTCGCGTTGAAAGTGCTGAGCACATGTTGCGAGATCGGGGCGACGCCGCCGATGCGGTTGCCGACGGAGCCGCTTGTGAAAATGATCCCGTCGGCTGAATTGCGTACGGCGGCGGTGCCGTCGGCGTTGGTGCCGATGTAGTTGCCGGCAATCACGTTCTGGTGTGAAGCCGAGATCCACACGCCGCGCCCCAAGTTGCCGGAGATCAGGTTGCGCTCAATGACGTCGGAAGTGCCGTCGCTGTTGGTGCCGATCAGGTTGCCGCGCGAGGCGCTTTGGATCAGGATGCCGGCGTTGGCGCCGTTGCCCAGGGCGGCGGTGCCGGCGGCGTTGGTGCCGATGGTGTTGCCGGCCACCACGTTCTTGGCCGCGGAATAGGCTACCGTGACCGCGATGGCGCCCTGCAACTGGATGCCGTTGCCCGGCAGTGTGTTGTCGCCGATGACGCGCCAGCCGTTGGCGGAGTTGACGGCCGAGGTGTTTGTGCCGGCCGCGACCGACAGCTCGAAGCCGGCAGCGCCGGCTTGTTCGTAGCCCACCCATTCGAACGCGTGCGTGCCGGCGCTCAGCGTGACCGTGCCGTAGGTGACCCCGAAAGCGCGCGGCGTGTCGAACAGGACGACGTTAGTCCCGTCAATGCGCAAGCGGCTGCCGTCGTCACTGCCGAGGGCAAACGAATAGGTTCCGGCGGTATTGACCAGGAGCGTGCCGGTGCCCTTGATCGCGTAAAAGTCGCCGCCACCGCCGGGAATGGGATTGTTGATCGTCCAGTTGCTGGGTGCCGGGCTGGTGAAGTCATTGAGATCGGCCTGCGCAATGGTGCCCGTCGTCGTGGTGGAGGGCAGCTGGCCGGAGAGAAGTTGGTCGGCGGTTGCCAGGTTTGGCAGGGAAGTCAGGGGGTTGCCACTCAGGATGACGCCGTTTTGGGTATTGCCCGAAATGACGTTCCGCTCCGCGGCGTCGTTGACGCCGTCGCCATTGGTGCCGATGATGTTGCTGCCGCCGCCGCTGACGAAGATGCCTTGGAGGCCGTTGCCTTTGGCCAGGGTTCCAGTCGCATCGACCCCGATGTAATTGCCGTAGATCCAGTTGTTGCTGGTGCCGTTGATCAGGATACCGTTGGCTCCGAACCTCTGAATGTCCAACCCGGTCACGACGTTGTTGTTGCTGTTGAGCTGCAATCCCGAGGCAGCAGCTGCGCTGCGGCCATCGATCGCGATTTCCGGCCCCGAGGTATTGGTGTCGCCGGTGAAGGTCGTCTGGGTTCGTCCGTCGATGGTTACGTTGGCCCGGGCAATCGCCGACAAGGCGGACACCGGGCTGATCGTGAAGACGCCCGTGGACGCATTGTAACCGGGGTCGGTCGTGGGGATGTTGAAGGAAATCGTGGCCGGAAGCACGCCCGACTGGTTGAAGACGTTCACGGAGTTCGCGTCCAGGATCACCTGGCGCAAAGAGCCGGGCCCGGAATCGGCGGTATTGATGACGGTGAGGGCCAAACTCGTGGGCGGGGTGGTATAGATCGGGGCGGTGGAACTGACCCAGGCCGGGCTGGGGTTGACCGGAAGCAGCGCCCCGTCATTGTGGTTCACCGAGTCGTGAGCGATCGTACCTGAGCCTTCGTCAAACGACCAAGATGCGACCAGGCCCGAGCCGGTCCCCGAAGAGATTTGGGCCTGCGTCAAGGCGGTGTTGTAGAGGTGGATGTCATCCAGAGTTCCCGCAAAGCCGTTGTCCCAGTTCTCGACCGCTCGACCGAAGCGCAACGACCCACCGCCGTTGACAATTCCCGACCCGTCGATGGATCCGCTGGCCAGGAGCTGACCGTTGAGATAAAGCTGTGCCGTGCCCGCATCGCTGTTCAGGACGGCGGCAAAATGATACCAAAGGCCCGCCTGGACGCTGCCGGCGGAGGTTTGAATCGAATAAGCCGTGGTGGTGGAACCGTAGGTAAATAGCAAATACCCGGACCTATTGATCCACAGCGCGTATTCGCGGTTGTTCGCCCCGCCAGCTAGCCCCTTGAAGAGGATGTTCTGCCAGTCGCGCGGGAAGCCATCGACCTTGAACTGGCCGGTTACCGTGATAGCCCGGTCGGAGTGCACCGTCGGGCTATTCGGTACCTCCACATAGTTCTGGACGCCGTCAAACTTGAGGGCAGAACCGCCGGTACCGTCCGCTACCCAGATTGGCCGGGTCGGCAGGGTGCCGTCGTTGTGGTTAGCCGTCTGGTCTGCCGCGGTCGTACCGGACCCCTCATCCAACCGCCAGTAGCCTTGCAATCCCGTTTCGCTGCCGGTGAGCCTGGTGTTGCCAGCCGACTGGATGTCGGATTGGCTGCGGGCCAGGTTCCAGATGCGCACTTCATCAATTTGGCCGACGAAGAACTGCGAAGGCCCGCTCTGGCGGGAGCCGATGCGGAAGTCGTTCTGGCTGGTATTGACGTCCCCGATGTTGCCGATGTTCGTGGCAGTGGTAGGCGTGAAGGTATGGACGAGCGTTCCGTTGGCGTACGTGCGGATAGCCCCCGTACCGATCCCGGCTCCGTTATTCACGCTGGCATCGTAGGTCACGGCGATATGGGTCCACTGGTTGAGTGGGGCCACGTAGCCCGTGCTGATCCAGACCCAGCCCGGGTTGCTGTTGGCGAAGGCCCAGCGGATGGTGCCGTCCGCGGAAAAGCGGGCGACCTCGTACTCGCCTTCCTTGTTGACGAGGATACCGTCCCCGGAGTTGGCCGTCGGGAAAATCCAGGCCTCGGCGGTCAGTTGGCTGGTCATGACCAGGCTGGCATTGGCCCCGACCTGGACGTAATTATTGACGCCATCGAACGAGAGCGCGTTGCCGCTGATCGCGGCCGGTAGCGCCGGCGGCGCAGTCGCGTTGACGGCGATGGTAACGGTCTTCGTGTCGGAAAGGCCGGTGATGGAGCTTTTGCCGCCGCTGCCGGCCTGGTAAATCCCGCGGATTTCCTGAGGCGTCAAGAGCCGTTGGTAGATGGCCGTTTCGTCCACGAGGCCGTTGAAGTTGTACCAGCCGGCGGCGGCGGGAGTCGCTGGCCAGTTCGAAGCGGTGTAGCCGGTGCCCAACTGGTACTTGTACGTCGCCGTGTAACTCGTCTGCGTGTGGGTCTTGCTGCCGATGGCCACGCCGTCGAGGTAGACGGTCTGCATCGCTCCGTCGTAGGCGACGGCGACATGATGAAAGACGCCGTCGTTGACTGCGGTGGTGCTGACGATCGGGTCAACGGCGCCCTTCCAGAACATTTCGACCCGGAGTAGCCCGTCGGTGCCGACGTAGATCGCGTCCACAGAGCCGTTAGGCGTGGTAAACGGATCAGTGCTCTGTTGACCCAGGATAACGCCGCCCGAAGTTGTTTTGAACCAGGTATCCAACGTGAACGGCGTGTTCCTCGATGCGTTCCCCAACGCACTGGTCGGGTAGGGGAAGAAATTGTCGGGTAGTTTGACGTACTTGTTGGTGCCGTCAAACTGGAACGCCTGGCCAACCTTGCCCGTTGTGAAGGCTACAACGCCGCCATTAGGGCCATTGATGCCGTTCTGGGCGGCGCTACCGCTATCGCTGAAATCGCCCTCGCCGCGCCAGGAATTGACCGGATCATTCGTGAAGCCGCCGTTGTCCGTGACGCTCACGGTGAAAGTTCGCCCGTAGGACCCGGTGCTGCCCTTGCCGTCCGAGCCGGCGGCGTAGATGGACTGAATCTCCGTGGCGCTGAGAGCGCGGCTGGAGATGCCGACTTCGTCGATCGCACCATTCCATGTGCGCGCGTAGCCTAGACTTCGATAGGTCGCACCGGTTGAGCCAATCGTCCATGGAACGGGGAAATCACTGTAGTTAATTGTCCGCACCAGCGCGAGCTGCGCCTCAAGGGCGCCGTTGACGTAGAGTTTGAACGTGCTGCCATCGTATGTCCCGGCGACGTGGTAAAACTGGCCGGGAGCGAAAGTGTGCGCGGAGACGAGGGCCTGAGGATTGCCACCCGGAACGTCGCCGGTTCCAAAGCGGAACCGGTTGTCTACAGCACTCCACCAAAGCGAGTTCCCTGCCGGGCTTTGAATCAACGCGCTGCCGAAGGTGTCGTTGTTCGGACCGGGCCCATCTGGACGGGCCCAGGCGTCAAGAGTGAATTTTGGATTCTGGAGATTCGCCGCGTTGGGGATATCGATGTAGCTGCCGCTGCCAAAGATTGCTGCGGACCCTACCTCGCCCGTGGCAAACGTAACCGCGTTCGTCGCCGTTGGGTCATTGGTTCCCTGTGCATCCGTCGCGTTGCCCTCCATTCGATACCAGCTGACCATGTCGGTTGGCGGCGGCGTCCAGGAGAAGGCGCCTGAGTTGAAGGTGGCCCCCACCGGTAAATTGGTGACATTGTAAGTCAGCGTGTTGCCCGGGTCCGGATCGGTTGCACTCAGGTTCAACGTCACGGTGGACCCTTTGTTGACGGCCACCGTTCCGGGGTTGGGCAGAACCGGCGGATGGCTTGCCGTGTCGGTGAGCTTGAAGACAAAGGCGTCCCAATCGCCGGCGTTCTGAGGCTGGATCGTCGAGGTGGTCGGCAGAAAACCACCGCCGCTGCTCAGACCGCCGATATAGGCGTTGCCGGACGAATCCAGAGCGATGCCCTGGCCGCGGTCGTCGCCGTTGCCGCCCAGATAGGTGGAGTAATAAGCCGCGGTGCCGCCGGCGTTGAGCTTGACGGCGAACGTGTCCCAGGTTCCGCCGGAATGCGTAGCCCGGAGCGGATTGGCCAAGGGAAAGTTGCTTGAGGTGGTGAAGCCGGTTACGTGGAGGTTGCCACTCGCATCGACGGCAAGCGCCTGGCTGCGATCGTCGCCGGTGCCGCCGTAGAACGTCGAGTAGACCAAGGCGGTGCCGGTCGGGTTCACCTTGGTGATAAAGCCGTCGTAACTGCCCGCGCCGGCGGCCTGGATCGGGTTTACGGTCGGGAAGTTGAGCCCGCCGGAGTTGACCAGACCAGTTAGGTACGCGTTGCCCGCACTGTCCACCGCGATGCCTTGCCCGTAATCGTCCGCCGTCCCGCCGAGGTAGGACGAGTACACCAAACTCGCGGCGCCGGATAGGTTGGGATTGATCTTGGAAACCGTCGCATCCCAGCTGCCGCGAAGGGTGCTCTGGAAGACACCCGCCGTCGTGGGAAAGTTGCTGGAGATGGCTAAGCCGGTGACGTAGGCGTTGCCGGCCGAGTCGACGGCAATGGCGGCGCCACGGTCGTCGCTGTTGCCGCCCAGGTAGGTGGAATAGTCGAAAGCCGTACCGGCGGCGTTGACGCGTGTCACGAAATAGTCGCGGTTGCCGCCGTCGGCGCCATGCGTGGTCTGGAATGCACTCGCGGTGGTGAAGAAATTGGTCGAATCGGTCATGCCCGTTACCCAGGCATTGCCGGCGCTGTCCAGCGCGATCGTGGCGTTGTCGTAGCCATGCAGGCCGAACTGATTCTCATTGCCGCTGCCGCCCAGGTAGGTGGAATACACCAGCCCGCCGCCTGCGGCGTTCAGCTTGGCCACGAAAGCATCGTAAGTGCCGCCGCCGTGCGTCGCCTGAATGGGCGCCATCGTCGGGAAGTTGGTCGAGGTCGTCCGGCCGGTGACGTACGCCTCACCGGTGATCTTGTCGACCGCGAGCCCGAAGCCGCGGTCGTCGCCCGCGCCGCCCAGGTAGGTCGAGTAAAGCCGTGCTGTTCCGGTGGCATTGAGCTTCGTGACGAAGACGTCAAAGCTGCCATTGCCGGTCGTGTTGAAGGCGCCGGCTGTCGTCGGGAATGTACTCGCCGACCAGGCCAGACCGGTGATATAAGCATTGCCCGCGTTGTCCACGCCGACACCGAAGCCCTGGTCCGTGCTGTTGCCGCCGTTGAAGGTCCCGTAGGTCAGCGTTGGGTCGATGACGAGTGGTTGCGCGGCATCGTAGGCGCCGATGGTGAAGCCGACTTGATTGCCGGCGAGGAGGACATATCCGCCCTCGACCGTCTGCCGGGCGCCGCCGATATCTTGATAGATCACCGGGGCGTGGGCGAGGACCGCCGCGGCGCCGCTGTGGATGACCAGGTTGCCTTGCTCGTCGATGCTGACCTGGTCGGCGCCGTCGAAGTTCAGCTGGATCCGGCTGGGGTCGGCTCCAGCTGCAAGGAAAAAGTCATATTGCAGCTGCGTCGGATTGCCGTGGAAGGTGACGTCGATCCCGGGATAGATCCCTTGATACTTGACTTGCCCGTAGTTGAGGACGTTGGTTACCCATTGCGACGGATCGTTGCCGACGAAATAATTGCTCACCGTTTCGAGCGGATCGAGGCCGACAATGTGCGGCGTCGAAGCCGCGCCCACCAGCTGCATGCGGATCACCGAAATGTTGGAAGCCGGCGCGGCCGCCGGCGCCAGCGGTCCGCTGTCGCCCAAGGCGCCTTCCGGATTGGCAATCGACGCGGACGGCTGCACGAGCGACAGCACCACTTCGTTGGCTGTCAAGTACAGCCCATAGCCGGGACCACGCGCCAAGAAATCCACCTGGGCATCGGCTTGGCCCTGGTTGGCCTCGAAGCTGAGCGGCAGCCGGGCAATGTCCGCTGTCGAAGGGACCGTGCGTTCTTCCAGATGCTCGACGCCGAGCGCGAGCCTCCGCATCCAGCGCGGCTTCGCCCAATTCCATTTGCCTTTCGCCGATTGTGAGCTAGACTTGCGCCGGCCACCGGTGAGGTGCGACCAAAATGCGGAAAAGCTTAAGCGACGTCCCATGGTGTCGACTCCCGATTCAGAAAAAATCGCAATCCAATGGCCCCCGAAAAGGGGACAGGACCTTTTGCATTCAGAGGTCCTGTCCCCTTTTCGGGGGGCCGAGCCACTGAGCAAATCAACGACGACGATCAAAGCCCAAGCCATCACTGCAAGCCGCAACCGGCGCAGTCTACAACCTCAGCGCCGCCAAGGAACGACGACATCCCGCACAGCGCAGTGCGGAATTGCCAATCTTCCTCGCCAAGCGTGGGGCACCTAGGGGAGCAAACCAAATCTCAGCGTCTTGCTGCCGCGTCCACTCCGGTACGGAATAGATGGCTTTTTCTGCCGCAATGTCCTTCTACGTTCCTTGTATGCCTCAACTCTTTGGCCGTTGACTGCACACCAGGTCGGGCGAAGCAGATCGGTCCGGGCGACCGGCAAAACAAACCACGACCGGGATCTCTAACTGCTCGAATGCATAGAGGATTCCAGAAAAGCAGTTCCTTGTGAGGAAGGGGAACACACACGCCCGGAGCCGGCGGAGGGAATGGCAAACTACTCCGGCGTACGTGACCGACCGTTCTGGGCAAACACCCGATTCCACCGACCGGGGCAAGGGCATAGGAAGAGCATCCGCACCGTATGGTGAAAATGCAAGTGAAATCTGCGAAAAATCTTTCCTACAAGTCCTTTGCCGCACTGAGGACGAAAGTTCGTCTCACCGCCACGATGGTCGACGCGGTGTGCCATGGTCCGCCGTGACAAGATGCGATTACCGGACATGGTTCAATTCTTGTCATTTCTGGGTGACAGAGTGAACGCTGTAGGGACTACACTTGCCTGTCATGTGATGCCGACATTTTTTTCGGTGTAACATTGGATGGATCAAGGGGATAGGAAGTTGAGTGCGTGCCAACTGTGTCGAAATCCTGTCGTCTCGAAAATCACCTATTGCTATGTCACACGTCGAATGATGGATCACAAGAGCCGCGCACGAAGTAAGCGGCTGCGAGTGGGCCGCTTACTTCGTGCGCGGCTCTTGTTTCTGGCGACTCATCAATTCATGCGTGACATAGCACTATGCCTGTGCGCATTTGTGAACCATGCCTTCTGTGCGTTACGAATTGTCTGGCCGGTTTGTACAGGTCGACTGGGCCAAGTGGCCCTGTGTTTGGCACACTCAGCCGGTTAACACCCGTTGAAAAAGGGGACTGGACCTCTACGGCCCTTCGAACTCTCCTTGAAAAACGAAGGGCCGGAAAGGTCCAGTCCCCTGGTATGTGGTTTGGTGTGAAAAAAATCAAAGGACTGTCCATGAGAGAGTCTTTTTCAGACCTTTGATTGCTGACGACTGCTGCTCAGAGCGGCTGGGCACCTCCGGACAGGCGCAGGATATAGACCGTGCCGTTGCCGTTCGCGACGGCGAGGTGGCGGCTGTCGGGTGCAAAAGCCAGGCCATGCACTGGGCCGGGAAATTGCCATTTCTTCAATTCGTTGCCGGAGGGCATTTCGAGCAACACGACCGTGGACCCGTGGAAGACTGCGGCTGCTTTGCCGTCGGGCGAAAAAAGAGCCGGGAGGTCGGCAAGCCCTGGGCCGATGTCAATCTTGCGGAGGAAAGTCCCGGCGTGGAGGTCCCACAGGGAGAGCGCTCCGTCGGGATCGGTCGTGACGACGTGCTGGCCGTCTGGGGAGATCGCCACTTTTCCACAATCATGCGGCTTGAACCGGAAGACCTCCTTGCCGGATTTGAGCGAGCACAGCCGGAGCAGCCGAGGACGTGCGGTGCCTTGCAAGACCAGGGCGAACCGCTCATCCGGTGTTACGGCAACGTCGATGATTGGCTGTGTTGCGGCGGCCTCCGGTTTGGCCTTGGTCGCCAAGGAACAAACTTGCTCGCGGGACTCGATGTCCCAGACCGTGATGTTGCCATCGGCGGTGTTGGTAAGTTCGAAGCGAGCGTTGGGGGTGACGCAGCACGCGAAAGTGGCTGCGGAGGGGGTGATTGGCGACTCGACGGAGAGGTTCCAGCGCATCAGGTGGCAGTGTTTCCCCAAGGTGGTGAAGCGTTGCGCATCGGCGAGAAATGCCAGCTGAGGCGCCCCATCGAAACTGCCCGGAGGGCATTGCCACTCGATAATGTCGGTTTCGCCGAGGGCGCCGAATTGCCACCGATAGATGATTCCGCGCGAATCGGCGGCAAGCAGCAGCCGGCCGTCCGGTGCGAAGGCGAGGCTGGGCAGCGTCGGGGCGCGCCCTGGGATCCGTTGCGTTTCCAGGCCGGTGGTGGCGTCCCAAAAGCGGATGATGTTGAAATCGCCCGTGACGACGCGGCGAGCGTCGGCGGAAAATGCGAACGGCCCGCTTTCGGGTCGATGGATCGTGGCCTGCAAAGCTTGTTGGTCGCGGCGCCACAGCCGAACGTGCTTGCCCGCACACAGCCAGGCGACGACCTTGCCGTCGGGGGACATGCGGATGTCGTCAATCGCCCCGTTCGCTTCATATTTGGGCACGCTTTTCAGCTCGGCGCCGGTCTGGGGATCCCAGATTTTGACGTCGCCGGAGTTCAAACCGGAAGCGGTCCACAGCTCTTTTCCGTCCCTGGTGTACCCCATTGCCGAGATGCCGCCTTCTTTGTGTGCTTCCCATTTGCGCACGAGCTGGCCCTTCGGAAGTTCCCATAAATGGACGGTCCCGTTCGATTCGCGGTAGGCATAGCCGCGGCTGTCGTTCGTGAAAATGCCGCGCGGACCGCCGTCCACGATCAGGTCATCAACGGAGAGCACGACTTTCTTGGTGATCACGTCAAAGAGTTTGACGGTTTTCGGCGGCCACTGAGCGGCCAGGGTTTTGCCGTCGGGCGAAAAAAGGAGCGTGACGGCCCCCGCCGCCCCCGGCAGGGGCGTAGCCTCTTGAAGCTTGCGGGCATTGAACAGATTCACGGTCCCGTTGGCGGTCCCCGAGGCAATCGCGCTGCCGTCGCTGGAATAAACAAGCGTCACGACCTGATTATCCAGCGCCGGCGAAATGCCGCGCGGTTTGCCGGTGGCTACGTCCCACAACCTGACGAGATACCCTGCTTGGCTGTTGCCCGCGCGATTGAGTCCGCCGCCGGTGGCGAGGGTCTGCGCGTCCGGTGAAAAACAGAGCGAGCGCACGCCGCCGCCGGCAAACGCTTCCTTACTCCAAAGTTCTTTGGCGGCGTCCACGTCAAACACCTGCAGCGTGCCGTCGAAGCTCCCGGCGGCGAGCAGTTTGCCGCCCGGCGCCAGCGTCCAAACATCGGCTTGAGGGATGACCGCCATCACTTCGCGCGAATCCGCCGCCATGAGTAAGAGGATGTTGCCGCTCGCGCTGACGATGACCTTGTCTTTTGATCCGGCGAAGAGGACTTGGGACACCGGTCCCCAATGCCGGCCGCGATGATCGCCCCGGACGGCGACGAGTTCTTTGGGCGGGCCTTCGGGGGCAGCGCCTGGGGCGCCGGTCTGGCTCCAGGCCCGCCAGACGGCTTGCGCATCGCTCGGCAGCTTCGCTGGGTCCAATTCATCCAGCGGCGCGCGCAGCCGCCCCAAGAGCGCGGCGGCGCGCAGGGCTGACGGAGTGCCGCCGTGCTTGTTCTTGAAGGCCGCCACCTCTCGGGCGAAGGATGCAAAGGTGACACCCTTCTCTTGGAACTTAGCCTCCAACCGTTGGAACGGTGCTTCGGCCTCCTGGGCGCGCTGGCCGCGGACCAGTTCTTCCGCGGCTGGCCATTGCTGCCACACCAATTCTTGGTCCGCTAGCCGTTGTTGCTCCGCCCGTTCCTCATCGGCCTTGCGTTTCTCCTCATCGGCCTTGCGTTTCTTTTCGTCGGCCTCTTCTTTCTCGTTGAGTTTTTGTGCCTCTTTGATTCGTTCCTCCAACGTCGAGTGCGCCACTGGATTGGGAGGCGGTGCCTTGGGCACGGGCTCCGGCGGCCCGGGCCGGGAACGCAGCATGGCGATCGTGACCAGCGCCAGGACCAGCGTCAGACTGGCTCCCCCCACGCTCAGCATCAGTCGCAGCTTTTGCGCTGGGGATGGAGATCGAGCCGTCCGGTACCGCGCCGATATTGGCGTATCGGCGGCTGTTTCGCTGGTGCTCAGTGCGGCGAAGGGGTTCTCCGTTTCTTGCAGCGCTTGCAAGGGCACGGCCATGGGCAGTGAGGACGCCGGTGCGCCCCCCCCCAGCCCCCCCCTTCGCAAGGGGGGGAGCGGGGGGGTGGCCGACGTGGGTCTCCCGGACAGCACCGCATCCAAATCGAGCGCCAGTTCTGCCGGAGTTTGGTAGCGATTCTCCGGAAGTTTCGCCATCAACTTGCGCACGATGTCGCCGAGGGCCGCGGGCGCCTCCGAGCGCACTTGCTCAAGCGCCGGCGGCTCATCAAACTGATGCTTGATCATCTTCTCCGCCGCCGTCCCGCCCACAAAGGGCGCGTGGCCCGTCAGCATGTAATACATGGTGCAGCCGAGGCTATAAAGGTCGGCGCGAATGTCGGCCGTGTGCGAGTCGCGCGCCTGCTCCGGGGCAAGGTAGTCCAACGTCCCCATCACCGAACCTTCCTGGGTCAACGTGCTCGAATCCTCGGTTGATTGTTCTAGCCGCGCCAGTCCGAAGTCGAGAATTTTGACAACCGGAGTCACGTGTTGACGCTCAGGAGTCAACAGAGACCCCCCCTGCCCCCCCTTCGAAAGGGGGGGAGAAGGGGGGGGACCGCCCCCGGCCTGACCCGCCGCGGCGGCCCCTTGATAGGGGGCGACTCCCGCCGCCTGACTGCTGACGGCAGCACTCGGCCGTTGGGGCACGCTCTCCCGACCGCGCCCTGGCGTGGCCAGGTCAGGAGACCTTGCCACAACGGGTGACACCTGACTCCGGATCCCAGCCACCAGCAAATTGTGCGGCTTGATGTCGCGGTGCACCAGGCCGCGCTCGAAGGCGTGTTGGAGACCGAGCGCGACTTGTTGGACATAGCGGCAGGCTAGTTCGATCGGCAGTGGGCCTTGTTCGCGAACGAGCTGGTGCAAGCTTTGGCCATCGGCAACATATTCCATCACGAGCAGATTGGTGCCGCTCACCTCGTCCGCGTCGATGGTGCGGACGATGTTCGGATGATCGAGCTGGGCGGAGGCGCGGATTTCGCGCTGGAAGCGCTTGACGGTATTCGGGTTGGCGAGGCGCTCGCGGAGAACCAATTTCACGGCGACAATTTGGCCGAGCTTCCAATTGCGGGCCTTGTAGACGACGCCCATGCCGCCTTCGCCGACGACTTCGAGCAGGACATAGGAGCCAAGCAGCAGCTCATGGCCTTTGCCCTTGAAAAGTTGGTTGGCCTGGTAGTGGCTGAGCCAACCTTGTTCGACGAGCTTTTTCGCCACGCTGCGCGGATCGGGGTTCTGGCCGGCAAATTGGCGTGCCAACTGGTCGAGTTGGGCCGCATCGAGCAGATGGAGCCGCCGGCACGAATCAACAAGCTCAGCAAAGGACTTCATGGGCAATTCCCCGGGCGCTTGACAGAATGAAGTAAGAATTATACCCTGTTCCAAATGCCATTCCAATGAGCAAGTTAGATTCTTTTATGTCGCCCAGCAGCGCCGGACTAACACCTCCCGCCAAGCAGGCGCCGGGAGGCAAAAAAGGGGACATTCAACTTTAATGAATCAATGCCCCCATTCTCCCCGACATTCTTACGCCGTCGTCGTCGCCCGGTGCAAGAACACGTCGACGTCCTTGGCCTCCAGCGACCGACGTGAACTCCGTCCGCTTTTCTCTACCGCCGCACGGCGACATTTCCGGCACATCCCGGACAGACGAGCTTGCGCACGCGGCACCAGCTGAGCGAATAAGTCGGCCGCAGGCACGCCGGGCAGGGCACGGCTTCGAGCGCGTCCAAGAGCGGATCCCAAACCAATTCTAACGGAACACCGGCATACTTCGGTTCGCCGGCGGTGCAACACAGCAAGAGCTTGGGCTGATGGACGACCAGGAGATTCAGCAGCTTCACGTGAACGCGCAGGGCGTTTTTTTGACGCAATTCGGCGATGCGCAGGCGCTCTTCGCGGTCCAGCGCTTGCGTGCGCCCGGCCAAGCGAACTTGGGCCTCGGCGGCGTCCTTGGTGCGCGACGGAGCCGACGCCAACTCGCGGCGCTGGTCGGCGTAATAGCGCTGCATGCGCGCCGCCTGCCTCTGCAAGCGTTCCTTGAGTTCGCGATCCCGCGCATGCGCCATCGTGATCAAAGTGCGCTGGCACTCCTCACGGGCAAGCGGATAGGCTGCCGCCAGGCTTAGCCGCCGCGCTTCCGGCAGGAACATGGCCGGACGATCCGCCAGGCGGGCGGCATCGAGCAGCTTGTCGCGATGGCGCACCTGGCGGCGGTAATGCAAATCCACGCCGACCGCGACAATTTCTTGTTCCTTCTGGTCGCTCACGAACGTGGCCTGAAACCAGAAGAACGCCTGCGGGAAATGCAAAGCACGCACGCGCTCGATGCGCAAATCGAGTCCGGTCAACGTGAGCGCGCGCCGCGCTCGGCCGGCGAGATCGTGCGGCGTCAAGTTCAGGCCGAGCAGATAGAGTTCGACAAAGCGGCCGCGCTCGATGGCCTCCTGCAACAGGCGATCGACGAGCGGCGTGCCGAAGCTGGCCAGTTGGGCCGACGCGTGCTCGGCAAGGGCCTCGGGATCGAATGCGACGCGCTGCACGTGGCTTGGCGCCGCATCGACACGCGCGCTCTGGGGCTCCGGCGGCAACAGCAGATCGTAGACTTGCGGCTCGACTTCGTCCCAAGCGCCGCCCGTCGCCTCCGCATAATCGAGGACGAATTCTTCAAGCACCGAACGAGACATGATTCGTCTCCACTTTGAGTGGCGTCAGCGATCCGGGGCGAAACGGTCCGCGAACAAGCGATCGTCCACGCCTTTCTGCTGCAGGTAGGCGTCCTTGGCAGCGATCAGCCGGTTGCCCAACTCTTCCATGCGCCGATTGAAATCGTCGTTGTCGCCGGACTCGACCCACAGGTCGGCGACGACGTCCTGGAACTCGCGTTCTTCATCCAGCTCGCCCAGGATCATGTCGATTTCGCCGATCACCAGCTCGAACAGGTTCAACTTGGCTTCGAGCAGGTGCAGCACGGCAGCCTCGACGGTGCCGGCGGCGACGAGATTGAAGACGTGCACATCGTGGGTCTGCCCGATGCGGCTGAGCCGGCCGATCCGCTGCTCAATCTTCATCGGGTTCCACGGCAAATCGAAATTGCAGATGGCGTGGGCGAACTGCAGGTTGCGGCCTTCGCTGCCGGCCTCGGTACACAACAGCAGGCGCGTCGGCCCGCGAAACGCCTCGATCGCCCGTTCTTTGTCGAGACGCGACAGCCCGCCGTGAAAGACGGCAACGTCATGGCCGCGCTCGGTCAGCCGGCGAACAAGCATATCCTGCGTGGCGCGAAACTGCGTGAAGATCACCATCTTGTCGGGAAATTCTTCGAGCAATTGCATGAGCCGGGCGGTCTTCGAGTTGTCCATCATAGCCTCGGCCCGGTCGGCGTGGGCGGTCAGTTCGGTCTGCACGGCGGGGTCGAGATGCGGATGTTCCGCGATGCGGCGCAGGGTGCCGGCGGCCGCGTTAGGGGAGCTGCCCAGGGCCATCTGCAGCGCGATCAGCGCCATGCGCGACAAGGCGCCGCCTGCTTGGCCGCCGCGCAAATGCGTGCGGACCAGCTCGGCGACCGCGCGGTACAGCTCCTGCTCCGGGGCGGTCTGGGGCACGCGCTCCGTGCGGGCCCAGCGGCGCGTGAATTGCAGGCCCACCGTGCTGCGCCGGTTGCGCACCATCACTTCGGCGAGCAGACCGTGCAACTGCTCGACGTTGCGCGGCGTCAGCTTGTCCTTCTTGTCCACAAACTGCTTTTGAAATTGCTTGGCGGTGCTGAGCAGCCCCGGCTCCAAGAGCGACACCAGGTTGAACAACTCATCGAGGTTGTTTTGCACGGGCGTGGCGGTCAGCAGCAGGACGAACTGCTTCTGAATCTCGCTGGCGAATTTCCAAAGCTGCGTCGTGCGGTTGCGCAGATGGTGCGCCTCGTCCACGATCACCAGGTCCCATTTCCGCCCCAGGATGGCCGAGCGGTGCGGCTCGCGCTTGGCGGTGTGCAGCGAGGCAATGATGTGATCGAACTTGGACCATGCGGCGGCGCCGGCCTGGCGAAAATCGGGATGATCGTGGCTGGTCAATTCGAGGCTGAACTTGCGGCGCATTTCCCCCTGCCACTGCTCGATCAGCGACGGCGGCGTCAACACCAGGATCGACCGGGCCAGGCCGCGCAGGTGCAGCTCGGCCAAGACCAGGCCGGCCTCGATCGTCTTGCCCAGACCCACTTCATCGCACAACAGCGCCCGCCCACGAAAGCGGCGCAGCACCGTCTTCGCCGTGCGGATCTGGTGTTCGAGCAGCTCCATGTCGCGCACCATGGGCAGACACATGAGCTGATCGAAGCCGGCGCAACTGGCCAGGCGGGCGGCGCGGATCGCCAAGGCAAAATCGGCATGATGCGCCGATCGTGCCGAGCGGCTCCGCCAGATGTCGCAGTCGCCGCTTGCAAAGACAAAGGGAACGCCCTGCTCCGACGTCCACGATGCGGCACAGGTCGTCGGCGAACGCTCAATGATGAGCCGAAACCGATCCGGCCCCGCATATTCCAGCCAGAGCGCATCCCAATGATTCGATAGCGCCGGCTTCAACTCCGGCACTCGGCAACGGCCATCGGCCTCGGTGCATGCGACCTCTCTTCCATCCGGCAACACGATGGCCTTGCCGGCCAACCTCGTGTGCAGCTCCAGTGGCAATTGCAGCGCGTCGCCGTCATCCGTGAGTTGGATTTCGAAGCGATCGCCGGGTTCGAGTTCGGAGTCGGCAAGTGCGAAGTGCGGTAAGGCGACAGCCGCCATGATGTTGGCCTCCATTCCACGGACAGAGCCTGACCGTCGGTGACGTGCCGCAATCCTACCAAACGCAAGCGCGAAGGCCAGCGAATTCCGGCATTAAGGCGCGTTTTTCCTGAGGTCGGCGCGGTTGGTGCTCGCTTCCTCCAATTCCTCGATCGAGCGCGGCCAGTCGTCTTTCAATAGCCGCGACATCGAGCGGTCGGCCAGGACTTTGCCTTGCGTCTGGCAGCGCGGGCAGTAGTTCGTTTCGTTTTCGGCATAGATGATGCGCTGCACCGCGGTCCCGCAGACCGGGCACGGCTTGCCGAAGCGGCCATGCACGGCCATGTCGGGGCGGAAGGCGGTTACCTTTTCCGGGAAACCCTCGCCGACGTCGCGGCGGAGGCGATCGAGCCATTCGAGCAATGTCGTTTGAGTTGCGTTGAAGAGCCGGGTGATCTCGGCGGCGGTCAAGCGTTGCGTCAGGGCGAGCGGCGACATCTGGGCGCGATGCAGGATTTCGTCGGAGTAGGCGTTGCCGATGCCGCTGAAGAGGCGCGGATCGGTGAGGGCACGCTTGAGGGTATGATTCTCACGCCGCAGCGCCGCGCGAAAGCTCGGCTCGTCGGCGTCGAGCACCTCCAGGCCGCCGGGATTGTGTCGAGCCAATTCCGCTTCGCCGCGCACCAGGTGCAGCGCGGCCCGGCGTTTGCTGCCTGCTTCAGTGAGGATCAATGTGCCGGTGGGGAAATCGAACGCCGCCAACCCCCCCCTTCCCCCCCTTGCGAAGGGGGGGACCAAGGGGGGGTTCGGCTTGGCTCCTGGCGGCTTCCAGTGCAATCGGCCCGCGATCATCAGGTGCAGCACCAAGAACAGGTCGGGTTCGAGCGCGAACACGATCCGCTTGCCCAGACGGCGCAGGTCAATCACGGTGCGACCGTTGGCCTCCATCAGCGGTGGATCGACGCTGCGCAATAGGAACGGATTAGTCAGACGAATGCAATTCAGACTTTGCCCTTGGACGCGCGGCCGCAGGCGTTCAATATAGACGACGATGTCGGGAAGTTCCGGCATAGTAAATTCGCTATCGCGAGACCGCCAAAGAGCCGCGCACGAAGTAAGCGGCCCAAAGAGCCGCGCACGAAGTAAGCGGCCCGAACAAGCCGCTTACTTCGTGCGCGGCTCTTGAGCCCGATTCCTAGCCGACCTGGCGCAGCGGTTCAACGCCGCCGGATCGGATGCGTGATCGCTGTCGTGGCTCTGCACCGTTGTCGGACAAACCCGCGAATGCGTCCACGAGGCCGGCGATGGAATCCGAGGCGTGGTTGGAATTGATCTGGACGCGCAACAGGCCGCCGTGGTGCGGGACCGCGGGAAAGATGACCGATTGTACGTAGTAGCCGCGCTCGAACAATTCCCGGCCCGCGGTTAAGGTGGCCATGGTGTCGCCGATCGGGACCGAAGCAATCGCGCCGACGCCGCCAATCACCGGCATGCCGGCCGACCGCATGCCGTCCAGGAATTGTTGCATGTTCGCGTCCAGCCGGCCGCGCAGGGTCGTGTATTCTGCCGATTCCAGGATATCGACGGCGACGCAAATCGCATCGAGATACGCCGGCGCGACGGGGCCGCCGAAGATGATCGGCGCCGAGCGCAGCTTGAGCAACAGCAACATCTGCTCCGGGCAGATGACGAACCCGCCCAGGCAGGAGAGCGCCTTCGACAGCGACCCGACCACGAGCGTGTTATCGTAATCTCCCAGCGCATCCAACACGGTGCCGCGGCCTTGCTGGCCGATGACGCCGGTGCCGTGGGCGTCGTCCACATAAAGGACCGCGTCGTTGGCGCGACCGATTTCGCGGAAACGGACCAGCGGCGGCAGATCGCCGCTCATGCTGTAAACGCCGTCGCAAGCGATGACCGCGTGGCGATAGGGCCGCAGACGATCCAAGGTGCGCTGCAAATCGTCCGGATCGTTGTGGGCAAAGGATGCGGTCCGGGCGCCGGCGGCCCGGCACAACTTGGCGGCCTGTTGCACCGAGTTGTGTGCATATTGATCGTACACCACGACATCGCGCCGCGTGACCAGCGCAGGCAAGGCACCAAGGTTCGCCAGGCTGGCGGACGCGTAAATGAGAGCGCATTCGGCCCGCATCCATTGCGCGAGCTTGCGTTCCGCTTCGAAATTGGATTCGACGCTGGCGAAAGCGCGCGAGGTGCCATTGTGCGTGCCCCACCGGTCCACGCCCTGCCGCACTGCGTCGCGCAACCGCGCATCCTGGTCCAGCCCGAGAAAGCTGTCGGAGCCGAAATTCACGACCCACGTGCCCTGAATCTTGACACGCCGGTCCGGACCGATTTCCTCCACGGTCATGTCCTTCATGTGCAGATCGGGACAGTCGTGGAACAAATGGTTGAAATGGCGTATCAGATTCGTGTCGTTGAGCGAACGTGTCAGACGTTCCAGTGGCTCCGCCATCGCGGCATTCCTTTCGAGGTCACATCCTGATGTCCGGGCGGCGAATCCCTGCGCGATAGAGCTTCCGTAGCGCTCGACTCCTCATAGAATCTCGGCTCATTTTAACGAGAATCTCGCTGAAATCGACTAAAATTATTACACTCGACCCGCCTGTGCGGGCCGCAAATCAGGCAAATCGATGCGGACGATAGGAGACACCGAATGCGCACTTTCAGCGGCCAGGTCGCCGTCGTGACCGGTGCGTCGAGCGGCATCGGCTGGGAACTGGCGCGCCAGCTTGCCGCGGACGGCGCCCGCGTCGGCCTGGTGGCCCGGCGGCGCGAACCGCTCGAATCGCTCGCGTCGCACATCCGAGCAGCGGGCGGAAGCGCAGCCGTTTCGCCGGCCGACGTCGGCGAGCGCACCCAAGTCGAACAGGCCGTCGCCGGCATCGTCGCCGAGCTTGGCGCCGTCGATCTCATGATCGCCAACGCCGGGGTCGGCATGCCCACGTTTCGGGACCCCATCAACATCGCGGATGTCGAAGCGATGTTCCGCATCAATCTGCTCGGCGTGGTCTACTCGTTCGCCGCCGTCATGCCCGAAATGCTGCGCCGCGGTCGTGGCCATCTTGCCGCGGTGTCAAGCCTGGGCGGCTACGTCGGTCTGCCCGGCGAATCGGCGTATTGTGCGAGCAAGGCGGCAGTCAACGTCTATTTGGATGGATTGCGCGTCAACCTGCGCGATCGCAACATCCGCGTCACCACGCTATGCCCCGGCTTCGTCACCACGCCGATGACCGCCGCCAATAACTTCTGGATGCCCGGCCTGCTCAGCGCCGAGCAGGCCGCCCGCCGCATGCTGCGGGCCCTGCGCCGTGGCAAGAAAGTCTACAACTTCCCGTGGACCACGCACTGGCTCATGCAACTGTTGAAGATCATGCCGGATTGGCTCATGGCTCGCATCATGAGCGATTACATCGAGCAAGCAGGTCATCAGGCAAACCCGGCTCCCTAACGTTCGCGGCTTGCACAACTCGTCCAACGGGCCGGCGGGTCCCAGCATCGCGCCAGTGTCAGGGTCCGATTGATGTACGGATTCGTCGAGTGATCCAGAAACAGATCGCGCGGATAGGTCGCCGATGGCCGGGCGATCGCCGCGTCGATCAACCCACCAGCCACGCACGCTTCCACCACCAATTCGGAGCAGAAGTAGCTGCGGCGGTCGCCGTGCGGCTTGCCGACGAACTCGGTCCGCAGGGGGCCGCGCGTCCGCAAGACGGTCAACTGCAAGCCCAACCGCTGCAGCGCGAACCACTTGCCGTCCTGGGCGGCGGCGAATTCCGTCAGGTGCGTCGATTCCTCTTTCGTGAGGGGAACCGCTCGCCGCCGAATCCAGACTCGGCCTTCCGCTTCGTAGCTCTTCAAATGCGGGATCGCGTCGAGGGCCCGGCATTTGAGCGTGTCGTGCGGCCCGCCTTCGAGAATCGCCATCGTGCCGTCGGGCCGGGCAAAGACAATCGCTGAATGGGTCGGATGTCCGGACCCCGCGAGGTTGTGCATCAGCTTCCAGAACTTCGACGTGTCGGTCGCCAACATGATGTCGCCCGGCTGCGGCGCGTAGGGTTTCGTCGGGCCGTGCAGCTCAAAATCAATCTTGTACGAAGGTTGATAGAGAAACGAGTCACCGGCCGGTTCGTCCGCGCCGAGCGAAGCGCCAGCGAGCAACAGCACCCATGCCGCCATGACAGACTCTCCGTGGCCAGCCGATTTCCAAGCGACTGTAATTGTTATCAGCGCGCAATGGCGAAGTTCTGAAACGCCCCGCGCCGGGATTCTTGTGCCTCGTGCGCCGGTCCGACGCTTTGTATCAACCGGAACAAATATGAGGGCATGGCAGCGCGGCTTTGCGGTGCGCTGTTGATGCCCTGGCTGCGTAGTGTAATAATGGGCCACGATCGAGACCTCTCAGGGAAAGGGACCAAAGCATGAATCGCACGGTGGTCGCGCTTGTTTTTTGCGCCTGCGCGGGCCTGCCAGGCGCCACGCGGGCCGATGTCGTCATCAATGAGATCTTTTACCATGCCCCGGACGATCTCGACGATCTTCAGTTCATCGAACTCTACAACACCGGCGCCAAGGCGGTTGATCTCGCCGGCTGGAAGTTCACCAAGGGCGCCAAGCACGAATTCCCAGCCCAGGCGACCATTGCGGCGAATGGCTACTTCGTGCTTTGCAAGGAACTCAAGCAGTTCAAGAAGCACTACGGATTCGACGCGGCCGGGCAGTTCGACGGCCGCCTGAGCCATGGGGGCGAGAATCTCGAGTTGATCGATGCTCTTGGCCAAAAGATCGACAGCGTGAAGTTTAGGACGCGTGCGCCTTGGCCGGTGGCGGCGGATGGTTATGGATCGTCGCTCGAGCGCATCTGTCCGACGGCGCCGCAGACCGGACCGGAGAACTGGGCGCCGTCGCCGTTGGCCGCCGGTGCTCCCAGGCCGGGCGGCACGCCTGGCAAGCGGAATACCAATTACGCGCCACGCCTGCCGCCGGTCGTCGCCAAAGTGAGTTTCGCGCCGACTCACGCGGCGCCGGATCAGGAGGTGCGGATCGAAGCCGATGTTCGCGCGGCCGACGAGTTGACCAGCGTCGAAGTGCGTTACCGCGTCGCCGGGCCCGGATTTGAAATGCCGGAGAAGAGCGTGGCGATGACCAAAGGAGCCAAGGACCGCTACACAGCAAGCATCCCCGCGCAAAAAGCCGGCCAGATCATCCGCTTCCGCGTTCACGCGGTCGATTCCAAAGGCAGCGAACGCTTCTTCCCTGCCGAAAATGAGCTGCGGCCGTCATTTTCGGTCTACGTCCATGACAAATTCACGCCGGGCAATCTGCCGCTGGGGTTCGTAATCAACGTGGGCCAAGCGGAGTTCCGCGCGGCCCAGCAGGACGCGGGCGCTTTTGGATTCCGGTTCGGCGCCCCAGCTTCGCCGACGCCGCCGGCGCGCGGCAAGTCGGCATTCGTCTACGTGAATCAGAAAACCGGCCAGCCGGAGTTGTTCGATTTCATCAACGTCACACCCCGCAGCGGCGGCCGGCGCATCCGCTTGCACAAGGACCATCCGCTCGGCGACATGACGACCTTCGTGCTCATCTACGAGCCGATGGATCGCTACGCCCTGGCCGAGTCGCTGTCCTACGAGGTTTACCGCAAAGCCGGCAACGCCGCGCCGCGCACCGACTTCGTCCGCACCTGGATCGACGGCCGCCCCATTGGTTTCCAATTCCAGATCGAGCAGCCCAACTCGGCTTTCCTGCGGCACAACCGCGTGCGCGCCGACGGGAACTTGTACAAGGTGCTGTGGTTCGGCAACGGCCTGGTCGATCAACACAAAAAGAAATCGCACATCCACGAAAGTCACGCCGACCTCATCGACCTCGTCGCTCAGCTCAACAAGAGCAAAGGCGACGATCAATGGGCGGTCATCCAGAAGAACTTCGACGTGAAACAAATGGCCACGTTCTATGCCGTACACATGCTGGTGTCAGATTGGGACGGCTTCTTCAACAACCATTACGTGTACCACGACGTGCGCGGCACCGGCAAATGGACGATGGTTCCCTGGGACCAGGACAAAACGTGGGGCTTTCACGACGGCATCCGCGGCTACGACGTGTTCTTCGACATGCCGCTGACGACCGGCATGGCCGGCGACACGCCGCCCGGTTGGCCCAAGGGTCGGCCCGCGCCCGGCGGCTTCGGCTTTGGCGCGATCTGGTGGCGGCCGGGCGGGTATCTCTCGCAACCGCTCCTGGCCAACTCGCAGTTCCGCAAGGTGTTCGTTGCGCGCACCAAGGAGTTGCTTGAAACGGTCTACACCGAGGACGTGTTTTTTTCCTGTAATCAACAACATGGGCAAGCCATTGCAAGACGACGTCAAGCTCCGCGCCGAGCTGCGCCGGGAAGACCCGCAACGGGCCCTGACGCACCTGGACCGCAATCTGCAATCGTTGCGCGAGCATCTCACCAAACGGCGCACATTCTTGTTGGCGCAGGACGAGATCAAGAAATCCACAGGAAAATAGCGGTGGCGCGGCGGCATTGCCGCAAAAAGCGCTGGTGCTTTTGCGGCAGATCGGATATGAAGATTGCGTGAAGCGAGCGGCCCGGACCCAAAAGGAGAATGGTCGGTGTCATCGTTGTTGCCCCTTGCCGGCTGCGAATCGCCGTCGCTCAGCACGAAGAGCGCCGGCGCCGGCCCGGCCTTCGAGTTGAAATTTCTGCTGACCGAACACCAGGCGCAACAGGTTGAAGAATGGGCGCGGCGCGGTTTGACGCTCGATCCGCACGGCGATCCATCTCTTGACGGGGCTTATCAAACAACGAGTCTGTATTTCGACACGCCGCAACTCGACGTTTATCACCGAGCGCCCTCGTACAAGCGCCGCAAATTTCGCGTGCGCCGTTACGGCGCGGCGCCATGGACATTCCTTGAGCGCAAGTCCAAGTGGGGCGACCGCGTCGCCAAACGGCGCGTGGCGATCGCCGACGAGGAACTCGTGCAACTGACGCGGCCGATGTCATTGGTGAACTGGCCGGGACACTGGTTCCATCGCAGCCTGTTCATGCGCCGCCTGCAACCGGCGTGCTTGATTGCCTACCAGCGGCTCGCCTATTTCGGCTCGTGCCCGGAAGGCCCGCTGCGCCTGACGTTGGACCGGCGCGTGCGCGGCGTTCTCTGCGCCGACTGGCACGTTGGTCCCTTCGATGCCGGCGTACCGCTGTTGTCCGAACAAGTCATCCTCGAACTCAAATTCCGCGCGGCGCTGCCAACCCCCTTCAAGGAACTGGTGCACGATCAGCGGCTGACGCCGGCGGCTGTCTCGAAATACCGCCGCTGCCGGGAAGCGTGGGGAGTGTTCCCGGCGCAACGGGAGGCCGCTCATGGCTGAATGGCTGCAGGAGGCCTTTCCCACCCCGGCGAACATGAATCTGCGGGTGCTGGCGATTCGGCTGGCGGTGACGCTCGCGCTCGGCTGCGTGGTCGCGGGCATCTACCGGGTAACGCACGGCAAAGCGAACGGCCAATCCCTCAGCCTGATGGCGACGCTGGTGATGCTCTCGGTGTTGATCGCCATGGTGACGCTGGTGATCGGCGAAAGCCAGGCCCGTGCTTTCAGCCTGGTCGGCGCCCTCGCCATTATCCGGTTTCGCACGATCGTGGAAGACACGCGCGACACGGCCTTCGTCATCTTCGCGGTCGCCGTCGGCATGGCGGGCGGCGCCGGCTATCTCCTGGTCCCGCTGGTCGGCATTCCGATCGCCGGCCTGGCGGCATTTCTCTTTCGTCCGCGCGACGGCACGGACTTGGCGACGCCGCTCGATTTTCTCCTCACCGTGCGCATCGGCGTGGGCCAGAACCCCGATGCGCTCTTGCAGGCCTGTTTCAGCAATCATCTCAACCTTGCACGCTTGGTGACAACCACCACCGCACGCCAGGGAGCTGCGCTTGAGCTGACCTATCAGGTGCGTTTGCAACGCGAAGACTCGGCCGTGGCGCTGGTCGCGGAACTCAATACGATTGAAGGCATTCAGAACGTCGAGCTGCGGCGCGCCTAGCGCTCTGTCACGCATGAATTGATGAGTCGCCAGAAGTAAGAGCCGCGCACGAAGTAAGCGGCCCACTCGCAGCCGCTTACTTCGTGCGCGGCTCTTGTGATCCATCATTCGACGTGTGACATAGCACTAGCGGTAAGCTGCTAGCTGCCAACTCGACGACCGGCTGGCAAGCGCGCAGCGTGCCGCCACGAGAATGCGGCCCAGCGCAGCTGCGGAGATGCACCCAACGCACCGGGGCGATTTGCCAAAAATCGATTTCATTCAGGGGGTGCAAACTCTAAATGAAACGCAATTTCAAAATCGTCTATAACCTTCTACGCAGCAAGTGGTTGTGACTTTGCTGCAGATTTCATTCAGCACTTGGGGTGTGTGCTGAACGTAAATGAATGAAATCGCCAGTCGCGGCTTGATCTTGAACCAGGCCGTCCGGTCGCTGTTTTTTTCCCGCAACCGACGCCCAATGCAAGTAAACAGAGATGCCGGCCAACTGGAACAACCGAAACGAACCGGCGAGTGAGGAAGCTTGTTTGGGTTGGGGCATCGATGGTTTCCTTGGTAGACCGCAAACTCCGGTCGCTTACGCACACGGCTCGCCACGTGAACGATTATTTTCGCACCTGGAAGATGCACTCGATCTCGACCGGAATGCCGCCGGGCAGCGACGACATGCCGACGGCGCTGCGGGCGCCCTTGCCGTTCACCTCGCCGAACACTTCCACCATCAAATCGCTGAAGCCGTTGATGACTTGCGGATGTGCCTTGAAATCCGGCGCGGCGTTGACCATACCGAGCGTCTTCACCAGGCGCTGCACCTTGTCGAGGCTGCCGAGTTCCGCTTTGACGACCGCGAGGATCTGCAAGCCGACTTGTCGCGCTGCGGCTTTGCCCTGCTGCACGTCGTAGTCTTGTCCGAGCCGGCCGACGACGCCTTTGCCAGGGCCGCTGCCGGAGACGTAGAGCATGTCGCCGACGCGGACGGCGTTGAAAAAAGTGTTCGTCGGTTTACTGACCGCGGGCAGGTCGAGCATCAGTTGGCTGAGGCGAGCCTCGGCGCCGGTTTTCGTCTTTTCCTGCGCGACAACCGCAGGATCCTTCAAGAACCAAGTCGGCAAACACAGGCCAAGCAGAATTCCGACGGCGACCAGGCTGCACGGCTTCCAGGAAGAACAACCATCGAATGGGATTCTCATGTTGACTCCGTGACAATTTTGCGGATCAGGCAATTCCCGTGGCATTATGCGTCGTTGTAGGGATAATATCAAGCATCAACGCCGAACGGGCATCTGCTCGATCTTCGGCGCCACAGCGGCAGAATTAATCGCCATCGGGCGATTCGACAAAACAACCTGTGGTCGACATAGCGGCCGCGAACAATCAGGCTTTGAGACATGATCGGGTTCCTCAGCCCTTTACGAATAGGATTATATCACATGATGCAGGAGGACTCGCGATGAAAAAGGACCTTCGCAAATTGTCGCGCCGTCGCCTCTTTCGAACCGGTGCCGGCCTAGCTGCGGCAGGAATGCTCGCCGAACCCGCGGTCACCGCGCAAAACCAGCCCCTCACCATGCCTTCTACCCCAGGGGGCGAAGGCGCCGCGCGAAGCGTCTACGCAGCCCTCGGCCTCAAGCATGTGATCAACGCCACCGGCACCGTGACGAACCTTGGCGGGTCGGTGATGCCACTCGAGGTCGTGGCCGCGTGGGCCGATGCTTCGCGGCATTTCGTCAACCTGCTCGATTTGCAGGCCAAGGTCGGCGAGCGGATCGCGAAGCTCATCGGCGTCGAGGCGGCGCTGGTCACGACCGGGGCCGCGGGGGCGCTGCTCCTGGGCACCGCGGCGGCCGTCACGGGCAGCGATCGCAAACTCATCGGCCGGTTGCCCGACACCGCCGGCATGAAGAACGAGGTGATTCTGCAAAAGAGTCATCATTCGTGTTACGACAACCAGATCACGAATGTCGGTGTCAAACTGATCGAGGTCGAATCGGCGGCCGAGGTTGCGAAGGCCATGACGCCGCGGACCGCGCTGATGTTCTTCATGAACAAGGACGAGGAAAGCGGCCGGATCCGAACCCGGCAGTGGATCGAGTTGGCGCGACAACACAAAGTGCCGACGCTGCTCGACGCCGCCGCCGATGTGCCGCCGCTCGAACGCCTGTCGGCCTACAACCGCATGGGCTTCGACCTCGTCGCCTTCAGCGGCGGCAAGGCGATGCGCGGTCCGAACGACACAGGCCTCTTGCTCGGCAAGAAATCGCTCATCGATGCAGCCGTCTTGAATACCAATCCACATTGTCCGTCGATTGGCCGCGGCATGAAGGTGAGCAAGGAAGACATGATCGCTTTGCTCGCGGCGGTGGAACGCTTCATTCGATTGGATCACAAGGCCGAATGGCGTGAATTCGAACGGAAAATCGGCGTCATCGAAGCGGCTTTGAAGGACATTCCAACGCTGCAAACCGAGCGCATCGTCCCGCCCATCGCCAATCACGTGCCACACTTGCAGATCACTTGGGACGAAAACCGAGTTCGAATCACCCGCGCCCGGCTCACGCAAGCGCTGGCGGAGTCCGATCCGCCGATCCAGATCGGCCGAGTCAGCGGCACCGGCGACCGTGGCGTGTTGATTTCCGTGCTCACGCTTCAAACCGGCGAAGAACGCATCGTCGCCGATCGGCTGCGCGCACTGCTGCGCGGGGCGATGGGCCGTGAAAACCGCTAAGCCAACTTCACGTTCTTACCGCTGAGGCACGGAAACGACGCCCAGCCGCAAAGCTCACTCCTGAATGCACACCACCCGAAAACCGGTGCCGCGCGTGCCTTGCTGCGGAAAGCCGCCGCTGCGTGCGGCCGAACGGAGAAAGAACGCCGAGTCTCCCCAGGTGCCGCCGCGTTGGATACGGACTCCGTCGGGACTGGTTTTCGGTCCGGGCGGGTCGTCGGTCTGACTTTCGCCGTAGTATGGCCCCAAATACCAGTCGGAGCACCACTGGGCCAGGTTGCCGTGCATGTCGAACAGCCCGAACCGGTTCGATGGGAAAGTCCCCACGCGCATCGTGCGCCGCGCGCGCCCGCCGAAATTGGCCTGATCGACGCCGAGCAAATCACCGAAGGCGAAACGCGTGGTGGTCCCTGCCCGGCAAGCATATTCCCATTCTGCCTCGGTCGGCAGGCGATAGCGTCGCCCGGCCTTTTTCTCTTCAGTCAAGGCGCCGAGCGTATTGCAAAAGCCGACGGCGTCGTCCCACGACACATTGTCCACCGGCAGTTCCTTGATGCCGACCCGCTCGGTGGTGAACCAGGCGGGATTCTTGCCCACCACGCGCTGGTATTGCTCCTGGGTGACCAGATACGCGCCCAGGTAGAACGGCTTGGTGATCCGCACTTTGTGCTGCGGCCGCTCGTTGCTGCGCGATTCGGTGTCGTCGTCCGGCGAACCCATGAGGAACTCGCCGGCCGGAATGTAATTGAGCCGCATGCCTGCGGAGTTGATGAGGGTCCGCGGCGTGGCCACGCCGAGTTCGCGGATCGCGTTGGCAAAGACAGCCTCGAACGCGCGACGGTTCATCGTGCCGCCCTCGACGTTGAGCACGCCGACCGTCCGGGCCAGGGCGGCCGACTTCCCAAGCCGTAAGGAGAATTCCGCCTCCGGCAAGCAAAGCTCGGCGGCCGCCTGGGCCAGGTCCATGTCAATTTCGAAGCGCAACGCCAGCGCCACGATCGGATCGGTGCCGGTCACGCGCGCCCCGGTCTTTTCGACGGCCGCCTTGAAGCGCTGCGCGTCTTCCTGGAGCAGACCGGCGAACTTCTCCTTGGGCGGATACAGCGACCGGACTAGCCTGGATTGCGCACGGCTGGAGGGCGGGTTTTCAACCCGCCCAGATTACGGCTTTTGCGAGGATGGGCGGGTTGGAAAACCCGCCCTCCGGAGTTGTGCGCAATCCAGGCTAGATGGCCATGTCATAAGTCACTTGGCACTCCGTTTTCTTGGCAGCAAAGGACTTACGCCGGCGTGGTTCAAAAACGTGCAGTTGGCAGTGCCAAGCGACAGTGCAATCGACTGGGCCATTTGGCCCCCTCGTACATTG
>ORMF010581826.1_pt1 | contig 31840 bp, 26 predicted proteins | sample 1779871 | NCBI WGS metagenome assembly ORMF01 (sample SAMEA104232316, study PRJEB22302) | groundwater metagenome | biome: forest; feature: aquifer; material: groundwater | place: USA | collected 2011-08-07 | depth 5.4 m | reverse complement strand
TCGCGCGCGCGGCCGCCGCGTCATCGTTCTGTCGGAGTACGGACTGGTGCCTGTTTCGGCACCGGTCCACATCAATCGCGTCTTGCGGGAGGCCAGCTTGCTGGCCGTGAGAGACGAGCTCGGCGCCGAGGCGCTCGACACGGGCGCGAGCGATGCGTTCGCGGTAGCAGATCACCAGCTCGCGCATATTTATGTGCGGGACGGCCGACGTCTTCCGGTAGTGAAGGCGCTGTTGGAGCGGGTGCCCGGTATCGAGCGCGTGTTGAGCGGCCAGGACGTGGCGGCCATTGGCCTCGATCATCCCCGCTCGGGCGAGCTCGTGGCAATCGCGGCGCCGGATCGCTGGTTTACTTACTACTACTGGCTCGACGATCGCCGGGCCCCGGATTTCGCCAGAACGGTCGACATCCATCGGAAGCCAGGGTACGACCCGGCCGAGTTGTTCGTGGATCCTGCTCTGACGACCCCGAAGCTGAAGATCGCCTATACCCTCGCCAAGAAGGCCCTCGGGTTCCGGTATCTGCTGGAAGTGATTCCGCTCGATGCGACGCTCGTCAGAGGGTCCCACGGCCGCGTCACTGACAAGCTGGACGACGGGCCGGTGTTTATCTCGTCCGAACACGGCGGTGTCCGTGATGTGCTTGACGCGACCAGCGTCCGCGACGCCATCCTCGCGCACCTATTCAACAACCTCCACACCCGACCCCATTACGATCCTGTAATGACTCCCGACCCCATTTAGTCGCCTGGTACATAGCGCTGTAAAAGGAGCGTGACGACAGCCATCGATCCCGCTGCGGCCGCCGCTGACGCGCTGCCGCCGTTCGCGAGAATCACTCCCGCATCGACCAGTGAAATCCCCGCAATGAGTCTCGGCACCACCGTGCCCCCACGAGCGCCAAGACGTTTCGCGACGACCGTCAGCATCACCACATATGCCGCCAGAGCGGCCGCGCTCGCGAGCACCCGGACGCTGACACTTGCCGCAATCGCCGCAGCTGCGACGCAGTACACCAACCCCCGGCACACCCCCATGACGAGCGGCGCCAAGGCGCTTCCCTTGTGACGGAGGTCGTAATAGACGATCGCCCCTGCCAGTGCGAGACCCCACGCCAGCGGAACGACACCGCGAGGCTGCCAGCCGATGAGGGCTTCCCCGGCCACGAGGAGCACCGAGGCCGCAATCACCACGTGACGCACCAACAGATCGCCGGCCGGGAGCGGACGCTCAGGACGATGCGTCGCGTCGAAGTCCCGGTCGAATGCGTCGTTGAGGAACATCCCCGCGGTGTACAGCGCCGTGATGCCGGCGCCCACCCGCAGGACGGTCAACCAGTCGAAGGCAGCCTGCGTCGCGGCCATCCCGGCGAGCACATTGCTCCAGACTGTCGGGGCGTTCGATACCCGGGAGAGCAGAAGGTACCCCCGCCAGCGCGCACGCCGAGCTTGGTTCATGCCTGCAGCTGATCGCGCGCCCATGCCAGCTCTCGGGCAATGGCGGTCGCCATGTCTGTGGTTCGGTACTCAGGAGGCAGCACGTCCCAGGTGTATGTTTCCACCTCCAAGCAGTGACACGGCGGATGGCGTCGGACCAACGCCAGGACGGATGCCAGGTACTGCTGAGTGGTCGCAAAGCCTCGCATCTCCGGCAGAAAGATAGGCACGTGGAAGTGCACCCGCCACTCGCGTTCGGCGACCGCTGTGTGCTCCGCGGCCACGGCCGACAGCGCCTCCGGAAGATCGCAGTATCTGCGAAGCCCCGCGGGCGAACGCTCCACCACCTGGTGCAGGTATGTGTCCTCCGCGAACGGTGCCAGGAGGTGTTGGAGGGCTGCGGGGTCGTGCCCCTCGAGCCGCAGCGCCGAGCTCACCTGGATCTTGAGAATTCGGATGTCGGCTATGCGCAGGCGCTCCACGGCCTGGGCGGGATCTTCGAACTCGACAGCCATGTGGCACACATCAAGGCAAATGCCGATGTGCCGGCGCACATCGGCAGGGCTCAGCGGGATGCCGGTCTCCGTCGAGGCCTTCGCGATCGACTCATCGTCGAACAGGTAGCTCGTGAAGAATCCCACGGCATCGTCCACCGTTTCCATAAAGCACGCTGGTTCGGGCTCTATCGCGAGCGTGATTGCTGCGCCGGTGGTCATGCGAAGGGACACGAGGTAAGCGGCGTGGCGCAGGATATTGGCCGCCATCTGCCTCACGTCCGCGTCGCCGGCTACATCCCGCCTGAACGCTCCGGGAACGGTGCTCACACTCCCCTCGATATCCGGGCGCTCCGCAAGGAGTGTCGACAGAATCGACGCAAGCCTGTTCGAGTAGTCGAGGCGAGCGGCCTCTCGCCAGTCCGGCAGGTACACGCGTTCCTTGACGTGCGTGCCGTGAAACGCCCCGTACGGAAAGCCGTTGATCGTCGGTACGTAGTAGTTGCCCTCGCGGAGGAACCTGACGAACCCCGCGAGCGTCTCTGGTTGCTCGAGCTGCAGCGCCGCGTCGGCGGAAAGACGAAGACCGATGGCCAGAGGTCCGTTGAACTCGAGGAGCGTACGTATTCGAGGCAGGGCCGCCCGCAGAGCGGCGCTGATTGCCGTCCACGATTCGCCTGGATGAATGTTGGAGCAGTACGTAAGGTGCAGGCCTGAGCCGACGATCATCGGCCGTACGCGGCCGCACCGTCACGGACCGACACACGGTTGGCGAGCTCCTCGATCGACGCGCGGACCACCGCCTCGTCCATCGACGTCACTTCGAAGCTGCTGCCGATGCCGCGCAGCATGGTGACGTGCAGCTCGCCTCCGAGATGCTCCTGGAATTCGCGAAGCCCGGTCAGGAGCGCCGGGCCGCCCGTGGCGTCGTGCCCTGCCATGGCATCGTCCCAGAGCCGAAGGCCAAGCGCCTCCAGGAGGTTCATGATCCGCGCCGCGCAGGCGCAATCGAGATATCCCTGCCGGACGGAATACAGAAGATCCAACGCAATTCCAATGGCCACCGCTTCGCCGTGTCGGAGACGATGCTCAGTCAGCGCCTCGAGCTTGTGCGCAGCCCAGTGGCCGAAATCCAGCGGCCGTGCGCTGCCCAGCTCGAACGGGTCGCCGTTGCCGCAGATGTGCGCGAGGTGCAGCTCCGCGGATCGGCGAATGACCGTCGCAAGCACTTCGATATCGCCCTGCACGATGTGCGGCACCGCCGCTTCGAGGTAATGGAAGAAATCCGCATCGCGGAGTAGGGCGACTTTGATCGCCTCCACGACGCCGCTCACGATGTCGCGCTGCTCGAGCGATTCAAGAAAGCGCAGGTCGTTGATCACGGCGAACGGCGGCACGAAGGTCCCGATGAAGTTTTTCTTTCCGAACAGGTTGACGCCGTTCTTCACGGCGATGCCGGAGTCGGCCTGCGCCAGCACGGTCGTCGGAAAGCGGACTACGCGTACGCTTCGATGGCACAGTGCGGCCGCAAACGACACCATGTCGAGCACGGCACCGCCCCCGATCGCCACGACAAACGACTGCCGATCCAGGCCGAGGTCGTTCATCTGCTTGAGCACGAAGAGCGTGTGCGTCAGATCGTTCTTGGCGGCCTCACCGCCGGCCACGACCGCTGGGGGTCCGACGAGCGTCAGGGATTCCGGAAAGGCCCCGAAGTAGGCTTGAATCTCGGCCGGCAGCGTGGGGTGGGCGGCGGCCACGTGGGCGTCGATAACCACGAACACTCGATGACAGCGATCAGATTCGCGGCTCCGGATGGCCTCGACGAACGCGCGGTTGGCGGGCAGAAATGCGTCCCGCGTGAAGTACACGGGGAACTGAAAATCGACGGAGAACCCATGAGTCGGCTGGGTCATAAAAGCGTCCACTATGTCATGGGTTTAGGACGCTCCGCAACGGTTGAGGTTAGCTCCAGAAAAGGACCGTTTTTCGGCCCTTCTCAAAGGCCAAAAAGCCGCCCATCGTCACCCGGGCGCGCGGTCCTTCGACCCGGTTGACCCGGTGAAGACACCTTCCGGAAGCGAGCAAGAACAGGTCGCCTGCGCCAACGTCGAAGCGAGCGCTATTGAAGTCGCGCTCGATCGCCGCCAGATCCCACGAAAAGCCATTCGGCAGCTTCGGCGCGTTCGGCGTGTCTGGCGTCACCCCGTACACGAACAGCTCCCCGCCCGCGTCCGGTGGCTGCAGGGTGGCCACGAAACTGACGAGCGTCGCCGTATCGAGCCGCGACGCGAGGTCGCTGTAGAGCGGCAGTGAGTAGTGATAGTCGTGATGAATGCCAATCTGCCGTCCGTCGGTGAGCCGACGAATGGTAAAGGGGGTGTAGCGGCGGCCATCGGGTGCCGTTGGAACCTCGACGGGCCGCCCCGCGCCGAACAGGCCAAGAACGCGGCGGAATTCTTCGGTGCCGTCGAATGTCGAATCAAAGACGCCGGCCGTCAATGCCTCGTGCCGCTGCGCGCTGGCGAGATATTCATCGAGCGATGCGCCGCGCGGCGCCCGGTACGTTGGCGTTGCCGGCGTATCGGTCCCAAGGAGCTCGATGTCCTCGACCGGCATCTTTTCGTTCGGCCTCGCCCACCCGATATGGCCGTCGGCCCGATCCAGCGCCGCACCGGCCGCCGCAAGCCGTCGGGCGTCGAAGGCGTTCCGCACAACAATGACATCGAGCTTGTCATCGTACAGATCTTCAATACCGTTTCGAACGGCGGACAGATCGGTGACGTCGACGTCGAGAGACCTCACGACTCGCATATCTGCCTGCACTCCTCAATCGCGCTGAATCTTGACCACGTGATTCTGCTTGGCGCCCTTCCGCAGCACGAACAGGCGGCCGTCGATGGCGTCCGACGCACGAACGCGCGCGCGCTCGTCGGTAACGCGTCGGTTGTTCACATAGACGCCGCCGCCACGGATCAGACGGGTCGCCTCTCCTTTCGACGTCGCGAGACCGCTGCCCGCAAGCAGTTCCGCCACGGCGACACCCTCGCCGCCCAGTAACTCCACCGGCAGGCTCGAGGAGGGCACATCGTCGAATACCGCCAACACGTCCTCGGCAGGCAGCGTGGCGATGTCTGCGCCGAACAGCACGCCCGACGCTTTCTCCGCTCTCTCGACTTGCTGGGCACCGTGCACGAGACGTGTGACCTCCGCCGCAAGCACGCGCTGCGCCTCGCGCTGCTGGGGCGCCTCCTTCGTGGTTCGCTCGAGGCCTCCGATCGTCTCCTGGTCGAGAAACGTGAAGAACTTCAGATACTTCACGACGTCCGCGTCGTCAGTATTCAAAAAGAACTGATAGAAGCGGAAGGGCGACGTTTGTTCCGGGTCGAGCCAGATGGTGCCGGCCTCAGTTTTCCCGAACTTCGCACCTGACGCCGTCGTGATGAGCGGCTGCACCAGTCCGTGCGCCTTGGTACCCCGAAGCCGGCGTATTAGGTCGCACCCGGCCGTGATGTTGCCCCACTGATCGCTCCCGCCAATCTGCAGCGTGCAATTGAAGCGATCGTGGAGCACCAGGAAGTCGTACGACTGCAGCAGGAGATAGCTGAACTCGGTATAGGAAATCCCGTCCTCGGATTCGAGCCGGCGTTTCACCGATTCCTTCGCCAGCATGTAGTTAACGGTGAAGTGCTTGCCAATGTCGCGCAGGAACTCCATCGCCCCGATCTTCGTGAGCCATTCCGCGTTGTCGACGAGCCGTGCCGGACGCGCGGCATCCTCGAAATCGAGGAAGCGCGCGAGTTGGCCGCGAATGCCCTCGACGTTTGCCTCGACCTGTTCCGCCGTGAGAAGCGCGCGCTCCGCGGTTTTTCCGCTCGGATCTCCGATGAGACCGGTGCCACCGCCGACCAATGCAATCGGGGAGTGACCGGAGCGCTGGAGGCGTGCCAGGGCCATCATCGGCATCAAGTTGCCGACGTGGAGGCTCGAGGCAGTTGGGTCGAATCCGCTGTAGCCGGTGAGCGCTCCGCGGACGAGTGCCTCGCGCAGGCCGTCGGTGGCGTCGTACAGCAGCCCGCGCCACTCGAGTTCGCCGAAGAGGTCCATCAACCGCTACTATACAACCCTCGTATGGCGCTCACTCGACGCGCGGCGCTGAAGGGTGTGCTCGCGACGACCATCGGCGCGCTCACAGGCGCCGGCACGTACGGTGTCGCGTACGAGCGGCATCGCATCGGGCTCACTGAAGCCAAGCTGCCCGTCTCCGGACTCGCACCGGGACTCGACGGACTTCGGATCGCGCTGATTACGGATATCCACCACAGCCGCATGGTCCCTGCTGCGGATGTGAGCGCCGCCGTCTCACTGGCCACCGCGGCACGACCCGACCTGATCGTGCTCGGCGGCGATTACGTCACGTGGGGCGATCGCAAGTACGTCGGCCCCGTGGCGGATCTTCTCGCGCCACTCAAGGCACCGCACGGCGTCTATGCCATCCTGGGCAACCACGATGACGATCGCGACATGCCTGGTGCATTGATCGCAAAAGGCTTCACCGTGTTGAAGGATCAGCGTACGCGCCTCACGATCCGCGGGGAAGGACTGGAGCTGGCGGGGATTCGCTTCTGGACGAGGAAGCCGGGCGACGTGGCGCGCGTCCTGCGGCAGGCGCGAGACACCGTGATCCTTCTCGCACACGACCCGCGGCGTCTTCAGGAGGCGGCTTCGTTGAACGTGCCGGTCGTGCTTTCGGGACACACGCACGGCGGACAGATCGTCGTGCCCGGGTTGGGTGCGATCGCCCGGCGACAATTTCCGGTCATCGCGGGCACCGCGCGACGTGAAAACACAAGTATCTTCGTCAGCCGCGGCGTTGGGACCGTTTACGTCCCGATCCGCGTGAACTGTCCCCCCGAAGTGGCAATGATCACCCTGAAACGGCAGTCGCAGATCTGACGAAGCGACGTCCGTCGATTTTCCAGCCCCCTTGCAGCACCAACTGCACCGCTTCGGGATAGGCGCGATGCTCCTCGACGAGGATGCGCGCCGCAAGGCTGTCGGCCGTGTCGTCGTCGAACACCGCCACCGTCCGCTGCACCACGATTGGACCGTTGTCGAGCTCCCCAGTCACCAGGTGCACCGTGACCCCGCTCACTTTGACGCCATGCTCGACGGCCTGCCGTTGGGCATGGACTCCAGGAAAGGCCGGGAGCAGTGACGGATGGATGTTGAGGATCGCGTTTGGAAAGGCATCGAGAAGCGGCCTCCCGATGAGACGCATGAAGCCGGCGAGACAGACGAGCCCGACGTCGTGCGCTCTGAGTTGGCGAACGAGCTCGCGATCGAAGTCGTCGCGAGATGGCCAACCGCGATGGCTGACAGTGACCGTCTCGATGCCGGCGGCACGGGCGCGTTCCAGCCCGCTCGCCTCGGCTACATTTGAAACCACGACGGCGATCGTCGCATCGAGACGCCCCGCTGCGATTGCATCGATGAGCGCCTGAAGATTGCTCCCCCGCCCCGAGATGAGCACGCCGAGACGTCGGTTGTAAATGGGGTCGGGAGTCATTACGAAATTGGAATTGATGTGTGGGCAAGCAGCTTGCCTGCGCTAAGCGTGTGCCTAGACGCGCAAGGCTTGCAACGGCGGGACTCACCTTCCATGTCGTCAATCGGGGGGCCAAAAGATCGCCATTGTTCGAAAGCAACGACGACTACTTGGACTTTGAACGTTTGATCAGCGCTGCCCTCGACAGAATGAACGTAGCGATTTTTGCGTACTGCCTGATGCCGAACCATTGGCATTTTGTTGCGTCGCCACGAGTGGACGGTGAGCTCTCTCGCCTTATGCATTGGCTGACGACGACTCACGCACGACGATGGCAGCTCATTCGAGGAACGTCGGGACAGGGAGCAGTCTACCAGGGACGTTTCAAGGCGATCCCGATCAGCCATGATCAGCATTTCCTGTGGGTATGCCGCTACGTCGAACGAAACGCTCTTCGAGCGGCTTTGGTCTCACGGGCAGAGGATTGGCGCTGGTCGAGCCTCTGGTGTCACCACCGCGGGATGGGGAACAGACTCGCAGATTGGCCGGTCACTCGACCAACAGATTGGTTGACGAGCGTGAACGCTCCACAGACGAATGCGGAGCTTGAAGCGTTTCGAATCGCCATGAAGCGTAGCAAACCATTCGGGCTATGACTCCCGACCCCATTACAGATCCGAAATGATTCCCGACCCCACGTAGCTAACGGAGAGGGGTTCGCCGGGGACGATTTCGCCAATGACCTTGGAGTCGCGCCCGCCGCGAGCGGTGAGCTCCTCGATGACCTGCTCGGCACGCTCTCGCGCAACGACGAGGATCATTCCGATCCCCATATTGAACGTGCGTAACATGTCCTCTTGCGGTACCTCCCCGCGACGCTGCAGCCAGTGAAACAGTGGCGGGACCGCCCATGTGGAAAGATCCACAACGGCACTTGTGCCATGGGGCAGTACGCGCGGCAGGTTTTCCGTGATGCCACCCCCGGTGATGTGTGCCATCGCTTTGACGCGATCGCCGTCACGAAGCGGCCTCATCAGGGTCAGATACGAACGATGAGGCTCGAGCAGTGCGTCACCCACGGTGCGTCCCAACTCCGGGACGTGGCTGTCGATCTTCAGTTTGAGGTGGTCGAATACGATTCTCCTGGCAAGCGAGTAGCCATTGGTGTGCAGCCCGGCTGACGGCACGCCCACGAGCACATCGCCGACGGCAACGGTTCTCCCCGTCAGAAGATGCTCCCGGTCCACTGCACCCACGATGAACCCGGCGAGGTCGTACTCGCCGTCGGCATAAAAACCCGGCATCTCGGCAGTCTCGCCACCAAGAAGCGCGCAGCCGTTCTCGCGGCACGCCTGCGCCATCCCGCTGACGACTGCTTCGGCCACCTCAGGGGACAAACGGCCTGTGGCGAGATAGTCCATGAAGAACAGCGGCTCGGCACCCTGTACGAGAATGTCGTTGACGCAGTGATTCACCAAGTCGACGCCGACCGTGTCGTGCCGGCCGGCCATGAACGCAACCTTCAGCTTGGTGCCGACGCCATCGGCACTCGACACGAGCACCGGATCGGGGAACTTCGTCGAATCGAGTCGAAACAGACCGCCGAAGGATCCGATTTCCGACATCACGCCCGCGGTGAACGTCGACCGCGCCAGGCTCTTGATGCGCCTGACGGTCTCATTGCCGGCGTCGATATTAACGCCTGCGGCTTTGTAGTCCATCGTTGTCCAATACCGATGCCACGTAGTGGATGCCGGGTGGTTCAGAACTCAAGCTTGTCAATGAGAGTCGCGGTGAGATTCCGCATCCCCGACGACTCCGAAGATCTCCAATAGGTCGCGCGGGCTGTGGCGAAGAACATCTCCTCCGCGAGATCCTCTTCGAGCATGTCGAAACCGTCGCGGAGAAGGGCCACGGCCCGTTCATGCGCGGCAGGATTGGCCTCGAGCCACGCGAGGATCTGAGTCGGCCGGCGCAGGGCGACTGTCGTGGCCGCGATCGCGACGTCCTCCCGAGCGGCCGCGGCATCTCCAGAGGTGACCAGCGCCGCAAAGGCGGCCTGATCATCGAGCTCGGCCATCATCGAAAGAGCCTCGGCGGCAGGACGGGTGCCGTCGCCTCCGGCGCTGACTACACGGACCAGCTCATTGCGCTCTGCCGTGCAATCACCGCGAATCACGCACGTTGCGACGCGGATCGTCAATCCGAGCACGGGTGACTTCGTCTGGATCTTTGCCAAGGTCGCAACCGCACGCGAGTCGCCGATACGACCCAGCGCCAGCACCGCGTCGTCCTGCAGCGGGCCGTCGAGGATCGCGACCGCGGCAATCGCATCCAGGGCGTACACCGCGCGGCGAGCGGCAAGCGCGTCGATCACCGCGCCCCGGAAGATGTCGAGCCCCCGCCCCACTTCGCGGATCAGTCGAGCGCGAACGTTCGTATCCGCATCGAGCGCCGACAACGCACGAATCAACGCCGGCCTGACGAACTCGGCCGTCTCAGTCTCGAGCGCCGCCGTGAGAACGGGAATGAGGGCGGGGTCGGGATGTAGCTCCAGCCAGCCGTATGCCTTCTCACGCAACCGGTCGTTGCGGTCGGCCAACGCGTTTCGAGCGATTCCCGCCGTTCGCGAATCGTTGAAGCCGGTCAGCAGCACAAATGTGCGCGCCCGCACGAACTCGTCCGGGTGCTTCGTCACGGCCTCGATGAGTGCCGGTACCGCTTCTGCGGCCGGCGCGCGACGCACTACGCGCGCGGCGTTCATCCGACGCGCGTAGTCGAAATCGCCAAGCTCTGAAATGGAGGTGCGGACGTCCGCGGACTGGGCCGTGGCCCCGGCCGAGGCAACCGTCCCCACGAGGAGGGCGACACCCAGTCCACGACGGCAAAGACGGCGCGTCACGACGTCAACCGATGACGGGATCGATCTCTGCGGCCTGGTCCACCGTTGGGCCGCGGGTGCCGGTGCCATTCAGTTTCAACGCCAGCTGAAGGTAAGCCGCTTCGTCCCGGGGAAACTCCACCGGGTAGACGCCGGTGTAGCACGAGGTGCAGTACTTAGAGCGACCGCCGTCGACCGCGCCCGTCAACCCGTCGAGGCTCAGATACGCCACGCTGTCGGCATCCAGATATTTCCGAATCTCCTCGAGCGTATGGGTGGCCGCAATCAGCTCGGACCGCCGCGGCGTATCCACGCCGTAGAAGCAGGGCGAGATCGTGGGCGGGCAGCTGATGCGCATGTGAACTTCGCGCGCCCCGGCGCTGCGCACCATCTTGACGATTTTCCGGCTCGTCGTCCCACGAACTATCGAGTCGTCGACGAGCACCACGCGCCTCCCGTCGAGAATACTCTTCACGGGATTCAGCTTCACACGAACGCCGAAGTGCCGGATCGACTGCTGGGGCTCGATGAACGTCCGTCCGACATAGTGATTGCGAATGAGGCCCATCCGCATCGGAATCCCCGACTCTTCGGCGAAGCCGACGGCCGCGCACACGCCGGAGTCGGGAACCGGCACGACCACATCGGCCATCACGGGCGCTTCGCGCGCCAGCCGCCTGCCCAGATCCGTGCGCACTTCGTTGACGCTCTGCCCGAATACGTAGCTGTCGGGTCGTGCAAAGTAGACGTGTTCGAACACGCACTGTGCCTGACGCGCGGGAGCAAACGGCTTGATCGACTTCAGCCCTTGCGCGCTCAGGATCACGATCTCGCCAGGCTCAACGTCCCGTTCGTACCGCGCGCCGATCAGATCGAGCGCGCAGGTCTCCGAACACACGACCCAGGCGTCGTCGAGCCGCCCGAGCGCCAATGGCCGGAAGCCATGCGGGTCTCTGATTCCGATAACCTGATCGCGCGTCATCATCACGAACGAGAAGGCGCCACGCACCTGTGAAATCGCGTCGACGATGGCACCTTCGACGGTCGGCTCGGCGGATCGGGCGAACAGGTGAACCACGACCTCGCTATCCGTCGTTGTCTGAAAAATGGCGCCCGCGCCCACGAGCGCATCGCGCAGCTCGGACGCGTTCACCAGGTTTCCGTTGTGGCACAGCGCCAACGGCCCGTGCGCGCAGTCGATCACGATCGGTTGCGCGTTCGCCAGCCGGCTTTCCCCGGCCGTCGAGTAGCGTACGTGACCTACCGCCAGTCGACCCGGCAGTCCGGCGAGCGTCGCCTGATCGAAAGCCTCGTTCACATGGCCCATCGCCTTCTGATGGCGGATCAGGGTGCCGTCGGACGCCGCAATGCCGGCGCTCTCCTGGCCACGGTGCTGCAAAGCGTACAGGCCGAGGTAGGTGAGGTTCGCCGCCTCTTGGTGGCCGTGAATGCCGAAGACACCGCATTCCTCGCGGAACTTGTCAAACATGTTTGGGGTCAGATGGAGTCTTCAGTGTACGCCCTTATGCAATCGCCTGCTTGCGCTCGAGGCGGTTTTCGATCGCCGTCGCCCATATATGTTCGGCATGGACGAGCGATTCATCGATCGCCACGTGGCTCTCGATCGCGATCCGCACCCTGTCCCCGCCAACCCGCCCTATTACCGCAGCTGTGATCCCCGAAGCTGTAGCGGAGGCCACGAGCTCATCCACACGGTCCTGTGGCGTAGACACCACCACGCGCGAGGCCGATTCGCCGAACGCTGTCGCAATGTCACGCAGCGCGGCCGGTCCACCCTCGACCGCCGCAAGGTTCACCTCGATACCGAGCCCGGTGTCGAAGCAGCACTCCGCCAGCGTCACCGCGAGTCCACCCTCGGCGCAGTCGTGGGCGGATTGGAGCAGCCCGGCATCGATGCTTCGAACGAGCCACAACTGAAGGGCGCGTTCGCGGGACAGATCCAACGCTGGCGGGACGCCGGCGATCAGGCCGTGCTCGGTGCTCAAGTATTCGCTGCCGCCAAGCTCGAATCGATTCTCACCGAGCAACACCACCGCGTCGCCGTCCGACCTGAACGCGCGATTCAGCACGCGATCGGCATTCTCCACCAGGCCGACCATCCCGATGACCGGCGTCGGCAGCACAGACCGTCCGTCCGTCTCGTTGTACAGGCTGACGTTTCCACCCGTAATTGGCACGTCCAGCGCACGGCAGGCCGCGCCCATCCCTTCAACGGCTTTGGCGAACTGCCACATGATTTCTGGCCGTTCCGGGTTGCCGAAGTTCAGGCAATTGGTGGCGCCGATCGGAAGGCCACCGGCGCACGCGACGTTTCGCGATGCTTCGGCCACCGCCAGCTGCGCGCCGGCGAACGGATCGAGATAGACGAATCGGGCGTTGCAGTCGACGGACAGGGCCAGCGCGCGCCGCGTGCCTTTGATTCGGACCGTGCCCGCCCCCATGCCTGGCATGACCAGCGTGTTCGTACGAACCATGTGGTCGTACTGCCGGTAGACCCAGCGCTTGCTGGCAATCCCAGGAGACGCCAGAAGACGGAGGAATACCTCGCTGACAGGGCGGGGCGCCGGCAGCGCCTCGAGCACGAGCTGGCGGACCTCCCCAAGATATGCGGGTTCCGTCATCGGGCGCCGGTACACCGGCGCCTCGTCGGTGAGCGCCGCATTCGGGATGTCGGCGACGAGCTCGCCGAGATTTTTTACCGTCAGGCGACCATCGGTTGTCACCTCACCGACGTGGACGGCATGGAGGTCCCACTTTTCGAAGATGCGCTCGACTTCGTGCTCCCGCCCTCGCTTCACCACGAGCAGCATGCGCTCCTGGGATTCCGACAGCATGATTTCGTAGGGCGTCATCCCCGTCTCGCGCTGTGGCACACGCGACACGTCGATTTCGATGCCGACACCGCCCCTCGAGCCCATCTCGGAGGTGGAGCAGGTAAGCCCTGCGGCGCCCATGTCCTGGATGCCAACCAGTGCGTCGCTCTTCATCACCTCGAGGCACGCTTCGAGAAGGAGTTTCTCCATGAACGGGTCGCCGACCTGCACGGCCGGGCGCTTTTCAGCCGAACGCTCATCGAACTCGGCCGACGCCATCGTCGCGCCATGGATGCCGTCGCGCCCAGTCTTGGCGCCCACGTAGTAGACCGGATTTCCAGCACCCGATGCCGCCGCCGTGATGATCTCATCCGCCCGCGCAATCCCGAGACAGAACACGTTCACGAGCGGGTTACCTGTGTAGCTGTCGTCGAAGTTGATCTCGCCGCCGACCGTCGGAATGCCGATGCTGTTGCCGTACCCCGCGATGCCCGCCACCACCCCAGCAAATGTGCGGCGCACCCGCGGGTCGTCCAGCGATCCAAAGCGGAGCGAGTTCAGGAGCGCGATCGGCCGTGCCCCCATCGTGAAGATGTCGCGGATGATCCCACCGACTCCGGTGGCTGCACCCTGATACGGCTCGATGAACGACGGATGGTTATGGGATTCGATCTTGAAGACCGCGGCAAAACCGTCCCCGATATCGACGGCTCCGGCGTTCTCGCCGGGCCCCTGCAGCACGCGCCGTCCGGTGGTGGGCAGGGTCTTCAAGTGCACGCGCGAGCTCTTGTAGCTGCAGTGCTCAGACCACATCACCGAAAAGATGCCTAGCTCTGTGAGCTCCGGCTGGCGCCCAAGCCTTTCGACGATGCGCTGGTACTCCTCGAGGCTGAGCCCGTGCCGCTCGAGTACCTGGTGGTCGATGGTCGTCATCGGCTGTGCGCCACCACGCCGCGGGCGCTCACCGACCTCACGACCGACTCGAACAGGACGAGCCCATCCGAGCTGCCGACCGCAAGTTCACAGGCCCGTTCGGGGTGCGGCATCAGACCGACGACGTTCCGGGTGTCGTTGCACAGGCCGGCGATGTTGTTCGCGGAACCATTCGGATTGGCCTCGGACGTCACCTCGCCTGTGGCCGTCGTGTACCGGAACACGACCTGACGATTCTGCTCGAGCCGTTCAACGACCTCGGGCTCGGCGTAATAGTTGCCTTCGCCATGGGCGATGGGGATCCGCAGCACCTGACCCGTCCGGCAGGCGGCCGTAAATGGGGTATCGGTCTGTTCGACGCGGACGAACACGTGCTCACACTGAAATCTCAAACTGCGATTTCGGAGCATGGCGCCCGGGAGGAGTCCGACCTCGAGGAGCACCTGGAAGCCATTGCAGATTCCGATGACGGGACCGGCAGCGGCGGCAAACGATTTCACGGCGGCCATGACCGGCGAGAAGCGGGCGATGGCGCCTGTGCGCAGGTAGTCGCCGTGCGCGAAGCCGCCGGGCAGTACCACCACGTCGGCGCCGCCCAAGCTCGTTTCCTTGTGCCAGACGAACTCGGCATCCATGCCGAGCACGTGCTTCGCCGCGTGATAGGCGTCGTGGTCGCAGTTGGATCCCGGAAAGACGACGATCGCGAACTTCATTGCACCTCGACCCTATAGCTCTCGATGATCGGATTGGCCAGCAGTTGTTCCGAGACCTCGGCGGCGACCTTGCGCGCTTCGTCGGCGTTGGATGCGTCGATCTCCAGCTCGAAGTACTTGCCCTGCCTGACGTCCTTCACTGCCGCGTAGCCGAGGGTGTGCAGCGCCTCGGTGACGGTGGTTCCCTGGGGATCGAACACGGATGGCTTCAAGGTCACGAACACACGCGCGCGCATTTAGGACTCTCCCAAAGAAACCGGGTTCAATTGTCCCGGGCCCGCACTCTGGAAACGAGACCCGGTTTCGTTGAACACCCGCTCGAAAATGTCGTCGACATGCCGCAACTGCTGGTCGAGATCGAACGCGCGCTCGATCTCGTCTGGTGAAAGCGCGCGCGTGACGTCGACGTCCGCCAACAGCAGCGCCTTGAACGGCACGTGGTCCTGAAACGAGCGCGTCGCATTCCGCTGCACCCACTCGTACGCCTGCTCTCTCGAGATCCCCCGCTTTGCCAGCTCGAGCAGGACCGTGCCCGAATACACCACGCCGCCGGAGCGGTCGAGGTTCTCGCGCATCCGTTGCGGGTAGACAACCATACCCGCAACGATAGGACTGAACCGGCGCAGCATGTGATCGAGCGCGATGAAGGTGTCGGGAATGATCACGCGCTCTACCGAGGAATGCGAGATGTCCCGCTCGTGCCACAGCGCATTGTTTTCCAGCGCGGCACCGCTGTTCGCCCGCAGCAAACGGGAGAGGCCGACAATCTGCTCGCAGCCGATCGGATTCCGCTTGTGCGGCATGGCGGAGGAACCCTTCTGACCGCGCGCAAACGGTTCCTCGACCTCTCCAATCTCCGTCTTCTGTAGACCCCGAATTTCGAGCGCGAATTTCTCGAGCGACGAACCGGTGATGGCGAGGGCGGACATCAGCTCGGCGTGGCGATCGCGCTGAATCACCTGAGAGGCAACCAGGGCCGGCTCGAGCCCCAGCCGTCTGCACACGTCAGCTTCAATTGAAGGAGGGAGGTGAGCGAAGGTGCCTACCGCGCCAGACAGCTTCCCCACCGAAACTGCGGCACGTCCGTGCCGCACGCGCGCGACGTCACGAGCGAGCTCGGCGTACCACAGCGCGAGCTTCAGACCGAAGGTCATCGGCTCTGCATGCACGCCGTGGGTGCGTCCGATCATCGGCGTCCGGCGGTGCTCCTCCGCGCGCGCGCGCACCCGCTGCATCAGCACCTCGAGTCCCTGAAGAACGAGGTCGCAGGCCTCGCGCATCTGCAGCGCCTGCGCGGTATCGATAACGTCTGATGAGGTGAGGCCGAAATGCAACCAGCGCGCGGAAGGACCCGCTTGCTCTGCCACCGCCGTTGTGAACGCGATGACATCGTGCTGCGTGGTGCGTTCGATTTCCTCGATCCGCTCCACGTCAAAGGTCGCGCGCGCCCGAAGCTCGTTGGCGGCGTCTGCCGGCACAATCCCCGCCCGGGCCATCGCATCAACCGCGGCAAGCTCCACCTGGAGCCAGGTTTCGTACTTCCGCTGGTCGCTCCAAATGCGACCCATTTCGGGATGAGTGTAGCGCCCGATCATCTAAATGAAGGCAAAACGCAGAAAGCACATGGCAAAAGGCAACAATGAGGCACTGCCTTCGTTGGCTTCACCCCAGGAACAATCGCTCGCGCCCAAGCTCCAAGCCATTGACGGCGCCGAGCACAGTGGCCGCAAGCGCGTCGGCGGCGAACAGGTCCTGCGCGATCCGCTTCAGGTCCTCCCGGGTCACCCGTTCGACGCCGCTCAGCGTCTCATCAAGGCCGAACTGCCTGTCGAAATACATTTCCTGTCTTGCCAGGTGCGACATGCGACTGGACGTGCTCTCCAGATTCAACATGAGGCTTCCTTTGAGGTGATCTTTCGCGCGGCGCAGTTCCTCATCCGACGGCGGGTCCTCCTTCAGACGGCGAAGTTCGGCCACGACCACGTCAACGAGCTCCCCAACGGCTTGGTTCGAGCACCCCGCGTACACGGTCACCGATCCTGCGTCGCGGTAGGCGCTGAGGCCGCTGAACACCGCGTAGGCGAGACCCCGCTTTTCGCGCACGTTCTGAAAGAGCCTGGAGCTCATCGAGCCCCCGAGCACCGTGTTGAGGACATAGCTGCCGTACCGGTCCGCATGATCCTGCGGATAGGCATCCATGCCGAGGCACACGTGGCTCTGCTCGAGCTCCTTGTTCCGGATGATGACGTTCGGAACCACGAGAGGCCGCTCGTCGATGACGCGTCCGCCGGCGGGCCCGAGATCGCCGAAGTGGCGCAACACGAGCTCCTTGACCTTCTCGTGATCGATGTTGCCTACGGCCGCGATGATCAGGTTTCCTGCGGCGTAGGTGGCCTCAAAATATTCGCGCAGGCGCTCGGACGTCAGCGCCCCGACGGTGTCCGGCGTGCCGAGGATCGGCCGGCCGAGGGGATGCCCTTCCCAAAAGTGTTCCGTGAAGAGCTCGTGCACCAGGTCGTCCGGGGTGTCTTCGACCATCTTGATCTCTTCGAGAACAACCTTTTTCTCGCGGTCGATGTCCTCCGTGTCAAATCTCGGACGCCGGACGATGTCGGCGAGCACGTCCATCGCGAGCGGCAGGTGCTCGTCGAGTACTTTCAAGTAATAGCTGGCGTACTCCTTCGCGGTAAACGCATCCATCTGGCCGCCGATGGAATCGATCACCTGCGCGATGTCTTCGGCGCTTCGGCTCGACGTCCCCTTGAAGAGCATGTGCTCGACGAAGTGTGCAATGCCCGCGTGTTCGGTCGGCTCGTGCCGCGATCCACGTGTCAGCCAGACACCTAGGCTCACAGAGCGAACGTGCGGCATCTGCTCGGTGAGAAGGCGGAGGCCGTTGGGAAGAACGTCTCGGACGATCACAGATTGAAGGCCCCGATGTCGGTGGAACGCCGGTCAAGGGTGCGATTCACAGCGTTCAAAAACGCCGCAAATCACTGACAGACAGGCAATTAGAAGAACAGCGGCATTATAGCACGCGTGCCGCTGACCCCGCCACCTAAGAAACCGACGCACATAAAAGCCGCGCCGGCCGCAACTCATATGGGACGTCATTCTGCTAAGATCGAGTGCTCGCATGTTATAGAAAATGCGGGAGATAGCATGATCCCTCTCCGAATGGACATCGCCGAGCTGGAGCTCCATGAACTCGAAGCGGCCCTGGAGGCACGCGGCGCCGAGAGGTTCCACGCGGGTCAGATCTATCGATGGATCTACCGGCGAGGCATCACCGATTTCCAGCGGATGACCGATCTCTCTCGTCCGCTCCGGACGCTGCTCGAAACCGACTTCACGCTCAGCACTCCGCGGATACTTACGGACGATTTGTCGACCGACGGTACTCGAAAGGTCTTGCTCGAGCTGTCTGATCGGCAGCGAATCGAAGCGGTGTTCATCCCCGACACTCCCGCCATGACCTTTTGCATCTCCACACAGGTGGGATGCGCGATGGCATGCGGGTTCTGCCTCACCGGGAAGATGGGGCTGTCGCGGAATCTCACGGCTGGAGAGATTGCCGGCCAGGTCAGGGTGCTCGCAGCGGCAACCGGACTTGCCCATCAGCCGTTCAATATCGTGCTGATGGGCATGGGCGAGCCGCTGCACAACTACGATCAGACAATGAAGGCGCTGCGCATACTGCACGCCGAGCCTGGCCTGGCGGTATCGCCGCGGCGCGTGACGCTGTCTACCGTTGGCATCGTGCCCGCGCTGGAAAAGCTTGCGCGCGAGCCGTTGATGCCAAACCTCGCAATTTCGCTTCATGCGACAACCGAGGAGCAGCGCACGGAGCTCGTACCGCCGAACCGCAAATACTCGCTGGCCGATATTCTCGCCGCGTGCCGCCGGTTCCCGCTCAAGAAACGCAGCCGGATCACCTTCGAGTACGTCCTGCTGAACAGGGTCAACGATACGGTCGAAGATGCACGGCGGCTCGTCCGACTGCTGGACGGGATCAAGGCGAAGGTGAACCTCATCCCGCTGAATCCGGCGCCTGGTATCCCGTACGAGCGGCCGTCGGACGACCGCGTGAACCGGTTTGCGCAAATCCTCGCCGACCGGCACCTTACAGTGTCCGTCCGTAAGAGCCGCGGTCGCGATATCAGGGCGGCTTGCGGTCAGCTCATCGTCGAAGGCGGGGGCCGGAAGTCACCCGCGCAGCAACTCGCCGTCCTGATGCGTTGATTTCGCAGCGCTGAAGCGCTGCACCACCGGCGTTGGTGGTGGAGCAGCCCTTTAGGCTGCTTAGTTCTGGGGTCCGCTGGACTACCGCACCTCGAGTCCGACAAGCCCTCCAGGCTCACCGGCGATCGCGACATTCACCCACTCGTTCCTTTCGCGACCGGCTTCCAGGTGCACTTTCAGGTAGTTGTCAGTCACGGCTCTGCTGCCATCGTCCACAGTCAACGCGCGACGGACTGTTCCGAGTTGACGTGCCTGAAACGCATTCGTCAGCCGCGCGCCGACGTCTCGTACGGCGCGGCCGCGTTCGCGAATGTCGGTGCCGACGACTTTCTCCCGCAATCCAGTAGCCTCCGTGCCCGGCCTGTCGGAGTAGGGAAACACGTGAACGTGGCTGAGCGGCAGCTGCTCGAGCAGCTCGATCGTCCGCACGAAGTGCTCGTCTCGTTCTCCAGGAAGTCCCACGATCACGTCGGTCCCAATCGACGCATGCGGCATGCGGCTGTGGATGTCGTCGAGCAGTGATCTGTAGACGGACGACGTGTACGGCCGCCTCATTCGCAGAAGCATGGCGTCGGATCCGTGCTGCAGAGGCAGATGAAAGTGCGGCGCCAGACGCTCGGACTCCGCGACGAGCCGCACGATCGCTCGCGTGCAGTCCATCGGCTCGAGCGAGCTCAGGCGGAACAGCACATTGCCCGGGTGGCGACTAAGCGCCAAGACGAGCCGTTCGAGCGTCGTGCCGTCATCGAGATCGCGGCCGTAGGAGCCAAGATGAACGCCAGCAATGACGATTTCCTTGTACCCGGCGTCCACCGCGCGATCGATGTCCGTGAGCACGTGGCTCAAGGGCCTGCTGCGACTGTGACCGCGCGTGCTTGGAATGATGCAGTAGCTGCAGCGCTGCTCGCACCCGGTCTGAACGCGAAGCGTAAGCACCGTTCGTCCTAGGACCCCGGGGTGCAGCGATCCCCCACAGGCTCCATCTCCACCAGCGTAGCGCTCCGCCGTCGTCAATTCCGAGAGGTGATCGGCCAGATCATCCTTATCGCCGTTGGCGATTACGCGCGCCACGCCTGGCAACGCTGCCACTTCATCGGGACGACGGGTGGCGTAGCACCCGGTGACCACGATTTTCGCAGCGGGGTTCTCCCGCGCGATCCGCCGAATCGCTTGGCGCGCGCCTTGGTCGGCGGACGCGGTGACCGAACACGTATTCACGATGACGACGTCGGCTGCGTCGGTTGCCGCGGGCTCTGCGCCCCTGCTGAGGAAGCAGTCTTCGATAGCCAGTGAATCTGCCTGATTCACGCGGCAACCGAAGGTCACGATGGAGAACCTCATGCGCGAGCGAGGGCCTTCGCGCCGATGTCACGACGGTAGTGCATCCCGTCGAACGAGATCCTGGCCGCAGCGCTGTAGGCGACCTCGATGGCTGCTCTATGGGTTGGACCGCGGCCGACGACGGTGATGACCCGGCCTCCGGCGGTCAGCACCTGTCCATTGCGTGCCGTCGTGCCGGCATGAAACACGAGCGCGCCAGCCACAGCCTCGGCGTCTTTCAACCCAGTGATTTGCTGTCCGCTTTCCGCTGACTCTGGATATCCGCGCGATGCCAGCACGACGCCCACGTGCGGCTCGTCGCGCACACGGGCCGAACGCATAGGAAGCGTTCCCGCTGCCGCAGCCGCAAGCAGCAGCGAAAGATCTTCGTCAAGCATCGGAAACACGACTTGTGCCTCGGGGTCTCCAAATCGAACGTTGAACTCGACGACCTTCGGCCCATCGGCGGTCAACATCAAGCCGACATAGAGGAAACCGCGGAAGGGAGTTCCTTCGGCGCGCATACCCGCCAACACCGGCGACACGATCTGGTCGATCACACGACGCTCAACCTCCGGCGTGACCAGTGGGCTGGGCGCAAACGCTCCCATTCCTCCTGTGTTCGGCCCACGGTCGCGGTCGAATACCCGCTTGTGGTCCTGGGCAGAACCCAGGGACACGACGGACGCGCCGTCAGAGAGAACGAAGTACGACGCTTCCTCACCGGTCATGCATTCCTCGAGCACCACCCGGTCGCCCGCGGCGCCAAACCGCCGCTCGATCATGGCTGACCGCACTGCCGCCTCGGCCGTCGCCCGGTCCTCGGCAATCACCACGCCCTTTCCGGCGGCGAGGCCGTCAGCTTTCACGACGACCGGAAATCCAAGATGCCCTTGCGCGAGGGCATCGAGCGCGGCGTCCGCGGAATCGCACAGCTCGAATCGGGCCGTCGGTACCTGGTGACGCGCCATGAACGCTTTTGCAAACGCTTTGCTCGATTCGAGAAGGGCTGCCCGTCGGCTGGGGCCGACAATCGGGAGGCCCTCCTCTTCGAAAGCATCGACGACCCCGCGGCTGAGCGGGAGTTCGGGGCCGATCACGGTGAGGTCGATCTGTTCATGCCGGGCCAGCGCCAGCACGGCGGCGGGATCGGCCGGATCGAGCGGCAGGCAGCGGGCGAGCGCGGCAATCCCCGCGTTCCCTGGAGCGCACACAACCTCGCGTACCGGACGCTCTCCGGTGAGCTTCCAGACGAGCGCATGCTCCCGCGCGCCGCCGCCGACGACTAAGATTTTCATCAAGAAAGCATCCTAAGTGCTGGGTGGATAGACACTTAATGGCTGCCGAGGGGCGCTGGCGGCCCACGATGCTCAAAAACACGCCCAAAACGGACTATTTCGTTTGACGCTTCGGGCGTTTGCGCCTAGAATCCGCGCCTGCCCGTGATAGCCTAGCACGTTCGGCGCTAGACAAAGGTTGATCACAGGAGCCACCAGGCCGGTGAGGGGGTGCATTTAGCGTGGCTGAAGTCAAAATTCAGGAGGGTGAGTCGATTGAGAGCGCCCTTCGACGATTCAAGCGCAAGGTTCAGCAGGAAGACATCATCAAGGACATCAAGAAGCATTCCTTCTATCTGAAACCAGGCGACAAGCGACGCGCCAAGCAGGCGCTCGCCCGGAAGCGGAACCGGAAGAAGCTCCGGCGGGAGTTGGAGTAGCCGGCCGGCAAACGACGAGCACGAGGTGGCGACCGATGGACTTCCAAGACAAATCCTTGAGGTGCGTGGACTGTGGCGACGAGTTCACCTGGACCGCTGGTGAACAATTGTTCTTTGCCGACAAGCAGTTTAAGAATGAGCCGAAGCGCTGCAAGGCGTGCAAGGCGAAACGCGCGACGCGCGGATCGGGTCCGATGATGCGCGATCGTGTGGAAACCCAGGCAACCTGCTCAGCATGCGGCAAGGACACGACCGTGCCATTCCGTCCGACTCAGGGCCGTCCTGTCTTCTGCAAGGAATGTTTCCAGCAGCGGAAGTTCGTGGGTGCCGGCGGCGTTTAGCCGCCGGATGTCACGTCCCACTACATCTAACACGGAGGGCCAGACCAGTGTCTGGCCTTTCTTTTTGGCGCGGCGCGCGTGCTAGAATCCGACGTTTTGTACGCGCCGTAAATCACTTCTAAGGGATCGCAATGCAGATCGAAGAACGAGCGGCTGGGGACGTCACCATCCTTGACATCAAAGGCCGCATGACGATGGGCGAGGGTGACGAACTGCTGAAGGACAAGATCAACAGCCTGCTTCTGCAAGGTCGCACGAAAATCGTCTTGAACCTCGAAGACGTTCCGTACATCGACAGCGCCGGGTTAGGCGAGATCGTCCGCACGTACACCAGCGTGAGCCGGCAGTCCGGGAGCCTCAAGCTCGTGAATTTGACCAAGCGCATTACCGATTTGCTCTCGATCACGAAATTGCTCACGGTATTCGATACGTACGACTCAGAAGCCGACGCCGTGCGGAGCTTCTCGTCCGCCAACGTTTAGCAGCCACGGTCCATCAGGTGAGTCTCTCTTGCATGATTGCTGGCCCTTTCGCGGTCGCGTCCGCGTGATCGCGCCCGGAAGCTGGTTGTGAGTGGTACGCGATCAGTCCGGACGGTCCAATAGTCCGTTTCGAGGCCGCGCTGGAATGGCGCGCACTTCCCGCCCCCCTGTTGAGGCAGCAGAGACGGTTTCGGGCGCTTCGGCGCCCGCCCGGTCGCGGCTATCCCTGCTTGTTATTTCTATTCGCCCGGAACAGTGGACCAAGAACCTCTTCGTCTTTGCCGGGCTGTTGTTCGGTCGCCGCCTTACGGAGGCTGCCCACGTAGCGCTGGCGGTGGAAACTTTTCTGATCTTCTGCGCGCTGTCGGCGGCCGTATATCTGTGCAATGACGTGCTCGACCGCGAGTCCGATCGTCACCATCCGCTGAAGTCGTCCAGACCGATTGCATCCGGCGCACTCGCCACCCACACTGCCGTCGCCGCAGCGATGGCGCTCGGGGTCGGCGGCATTGGCGCAGCACTCGCCATTCGCCCGCTTTTGGCGGTCGTCGCCACCGCGTATGTCGTTCTTCTCGTCGCCTATTCACTCCGCTTGAAACACATCGTGATCGTTGATGTACTGACCATCGCCTTCGGGTTCGTCTTGCGCGCGGTAGCAGGTGCCGTGGCCGTGGCCGTCCCGATCAGCCAATGGCTGCTCGTGTGTACGACGCTGCTCGCGCTATTTCTCGCGCTGAGCAAGCGGCGTCACGAGTTGATGCTACTTGCGGAAGGCGCCACCGGCCATCGCCGAGCTCTCGAGGAGTACAGCCCGTATCTGCTGGATCAGATGGTGGCTGTCGTGACGGCGTCGACGGTGGTGGCGTACGCGTTCTACGCGACCAGCGCCGACACTGCCGAGCGGCTGGGCACGGACCGGCTGGCCCTCACCATTCCGTTTGTGCTCTACGGGATCTTCCGATATCTCTATCTGGTGCACCAGAAACAGGCCGGCGGCAGCCCGTCCGCCCTGCTCATCAGCGACAGGCCGCTTCTTACATGCGTCGCGCTGTGGGCCGCCAGCATCGTCCTGCTTTTGTACACGCCGTTGGGAAGCTGAATGGCAACCGTTACCGAAGCACCCTCGCCGGTGCCGCCGTCCACGGCCCAACGTACGGCAACGGTCGCCGTCCTCCGGACTCGACCCGAGAGCATCGTCGACGATTACGCGCGGTTGATGGATCTTGCCGCGTACCGTGACTCCCTCAGCCCCGCGGGCGATACGCTCGTGAAGCTGAATCTGTCGTGGACGAAGTATTTTCCGTCCTGTTCCTCACAGCCGTGGCAGGTCGACGGCGTGCTGTCGAAGCTGATCGCCGACGGGTTTCCTCGAGAGCGTCTCATTCCTCTCGAGAACAAGACAGTCGTGACGGATCCCCGAGAAGGGTGCCGGAACAATCGCTGGGAGAGCGTGCTCAAGCGCCATCGGCTCGAGTTCACCTCGTTGCCGGAGGTCGAGTGGCGGGTGTATCCCTTCACGAGCCCGCTTCTCAAACTGAACGATATCTTCCCCGAGGGTATTCAGATTCCCGCCATCTATCCCGGGCGGCAGATCCTGCACCTGCCGACGATGAAGACGCACGGGCACGCTGTGATGACTGGATCGGTCAAGAACTCTTTCGGCGGCCTTTTGCGCGAAGCGCGTCATTACGCGCACAAGTACATGCACGAGGTGCTCGTCGACCTGCTGTACATGCAGCGCGAGCTCCATCCCGCGATATTCACTGTCATGGATGGAACGGTGGCCGGGGATGGCGCCGGGCCACGCACGATGATCCCGCGCATCAAGAACCTGATTCTTGCGTCCGCTGATTCCGTGGCGATCGATGCGACCGCAGCACGGCTGATGGGCTTCGATCCGATGTCGATTCCATTCCTACGAATGGCGCACGAGCGGGGCCTCGGCGTGGCCGACGTCCGCGACATCGAATTGGTCGGCGACGACGTGTCGCGGGAGAATTTCGGCTTCCAGACCAGAAAGTCGCTCGTGATATGGGGCGATCAGATGATTCGCCTCGGCTTCCTTCGTCCGCTCGAGCGGATTCTGCTGCACTCGCCGCTCATGGTCTGGGCGCCGTTCGCCTCGAACGTCTATCACGATGGCCTCTGGTATCCGACCATCGGGCACGCACGCATCAGGAAATTCATGCGGACCGAATGGGGACGTTTGTTTCAACAGTATTGAAGAGAAAAGAAACCGGGTTTCGTTTTTCCGGTCCACTCGAAGGAAAACGGAACCCGGTTTCTTGACGAGACTTTATGGACTCACAATCTCAGAATCGCCGCGGCTACGGGCATCGAGGGAGGCGGGGACAGGATCGCAGGGCCAACGATCGGCGAACACCACAGACCGGAAGCCCAGCGCTTCCGCGTGGTGAACATACGGATGTTGAGCAGATCATGCGCGATATCCGAACCCGAATCGCGCAGCAACACGGCGTCAGCCTGACGGATCGGCAGGTGGAAGAGCTGGCGGCTCGCCGGCTCGAATCGATTCTCGACGTGCGAACCATCAGTCCGACGCTCGTGGAACAGCTCCGGCAGAGTTCAGCGAGCGAACGCACAACCACCCTGCGTCCGAAGCCGGTCGTGCCGCCCTATCAGTTCGAGGACACGACGCTGTACGAGTCGAGCCGCGGATTCATGCGCATGATGCGGCGACTGCTGAATCCGATCCTGAAGCTGTTCTTCAACCCGAACCCGCTCATTCAGGCCCTCCACGCCCAAGCGCGGCTCAACACCGAGACGGCGCAGCGAGAATCGGAGCAGGCGCAGCGACAGGCGGAATGGAATGCGCTCCATTACGAGCTCCTGCAGCGGATGATCACCGAAATCTCTCAGCTCAGTCTCGAAGCACAGAGCCTCGTGCTGCGAGTTGAGTCGCTCTCGACGAAGGTGGATTTCAACGAGCGTCGAGTTCGGGGCATCGAGGGAATGCTGCATGAGGCGGGGTCGCCGAACGCTGCCGCGGCGGTCGCAGCCCCCAGAGGCGTTGATGAGAGCGTCGTATCGGAGCCCGCGACGACCGACGGGATCACGGGTGAAGCCGCACGTCGGCGCCGACGGCGTCGCCGCAGCCGGCGAGGACCCGGAGGCCCTGAGGGGGCACCTCCGCCAGCGGTTCAGAAATCATCGCGTTCCGAGGGAGAAGGGGTGGAAAGGCCCTCCGTGCCGGCCGTTGAAACCGACATGACAGATCGGCCGCAGCCAGAAGCCGCCGCACCTCAGGCGCCGGCGCCTGTTGCGGCGCAGTCCGAACACGATCGACCGGCGACGGAGCCACCGGCGCTATTGCCTCCCGCCTCCCTCCCCGAGCCCGGCGAGCGCGAACAGTGATCCTTCGAGCCGAGTTCAGCGAGGAATGAAGCTGGGCATCGTGGTCCAGCGTTACGGTGCGGACATTGGAGGTGGTGCCGAACTGCATGCGCGCTACCTCGCCGAGCACTTGAACCACCATGCGCAGGTGCAGGTGCTGACGACGTGCGCAAGGGATTATCTGACCTGGCGGAACGAGCTGCCCCCAGGGCAGGACCGCGTGAACGGCATTCCGGTCGCACGGTTTCCGGTGGCGCGCGAGCGCGACTTGCAGGAATTCAGTCGGCGAACCGCCGTCGTTTTCCAGCGCCGTCATTCGTGGCACGACGAGGTCGCGTGGCTGACAAGTGAAGGGCCAGCCTGTCCCGATCTGATTCGCTGGCTCGAGCGCAGCCGCGCTGAATTCGATTACGTCCTGTTCTTCAGCGCCCGGTACTACCATGCTTACTACGGTGCTCGTGTGACATCGGGCAAGGCCGTGCTCGTTCCAACGGCGGAGCGCGAGCCGTCGCTGGCACTGGCCATGCTGCGGTCGATGTTTCGCGGCGTGCGCGCAGTCATGTACAACTCGCTCGAGGAGCGCGCCCTGATTCAAGCGCTGTCACACAATCACGACGTTCCTGGCGTCGTCGTAGGCATCGGGTCGGACATTCCCACGCGCACTGATCCGGAGCGATTTCGGCGCGACTACGCGATTGATCGGCCTTTCATCCTGTATCTCGGGCGGATCGACGACAACAAGGGTTGCGGCGAGCTCTTTCGATATTTCCGGGCTTACACGCGTACCACGCCAACCCCACCCCTCCTGTTACTTGCGGGCACCAGAGTGATGGACATCCCTGATGATCCGTCCATTCGATATCTGGGGTACCTCGGAGAGCGGGACAAGTTCGACGCGCTGGCCGCGGCCTCAGCGGTCGTCATGCCGTCGTACTTCGAAAGCCTGTCCATGGCGATCCTCGAAGCGTGGGCACTAGGGCGTCCAACGCTGGTGAACGGCGAATGCGATGTGCTCCTCGGCCAGAGCTTACGGAGCAACGCCGGCCTGTACTACTGTGACGGTGCGGAATTCTGCTCGGCTCTCGACCGCCTTCTTACGACTCCCGGCCTCGCCGATATGCTAGGCCGTCGCGGCCGGGAGTACTACGAGAACAATTACGGCTGGCCGGTGATCGAACGAAAATATCTGGACATGTTCGATCGTCTCCGCACCGAACCTGCGAAACCCGTTGAGCGGGCACCGGGATGGCTGTCACAGCGTTTGCGGAGGATTCCCGCAGCGGCCGAGCTCCTGAAATCGGCGCCTTCAGGTCCGGCATCGGCCGGTTCGGAGCGCGTCGCATGAGGCTCGCGTTCATCACACCCCATTACGGAGCGGAAATCGTCGAGGGGGCAGAACATGCGTGCCGCCTCCTTGCCGAACAAGTCGCGCAGCGGCACGACGTCGAGGTACTGACCAGCACCGTTCGTCATGCGTCGGGCCGCTACGGCCGAACGGAGGGATCGGATCGCGTCCGGGGCGTGCTCGTACGTCGATTCGCGGCCGCCGGTCCCTTCGACCGCCGTGCGTTCGAGCAGTTTTCGGCACGGCTTTCTGCGAACGCGCATTCGCGCGCCGACGAGATCGAGTGGACGCGGCGTCTCGGCCCGTGGACGGCGGGACTCTTCGACTTTCTGAGGCGATACCACCGCAATTACGACGCTCTCGTGTTCTTCTCTCATCATCACGCCACGACGGTGCAGGGCCTCACGGTCGCTCCGGAGCGCAGCATCTTGTTTCCCTGGCTTCAGCTGACGCCGTCGCTGCGGTTCGGCCTCGCGCGGGAAACGCTCGCAACGGTTCCGGCAATCGGCTATTTCTCCGCCACGGAACGACACCTGCTTCGCGCCCGCATGCGCGGGGCGCTCCCGTACGAAGAGATGGTTGGCATCGGTGTCAATGCACCGCCGGAGCAACGGTATCCACGATTGGAGGAGGGCGAGGCGGACGCCGAAGGCGATGAGACCCGGCCGGAGGGTGACGAAAACGCCCTGCGGCCGCACCTGGGCGGGCGTGGCGTTCCGTTCCGGCGGCGGCATCGGCTGGACGGTCGATTCGTCTTGTATGGCGGGCGCGTGGATTCAGACAACGGTTCGGAGGAGCTGATCGAATACTTCGACAGCTTCGCATCGAGCGACGGCGACACCGCGCTCGTGCTCATGGGCGTCAAGCTGATGAAGCTCCCGGCGGAGCCATATCTCCGCCTCGCTGGCGTGCTTCCCGCGCGCGAACGCATGGCCGCATTCGAAGCGGCGGACGTCACGGCGGCGCCGAATCCCAACGATCTCCTCGCCGAAGCGGTGCTCGAAAGCTTTGCCGTCGGCACCGCGGTATTGGCCAGCGCTCGGAACCTCGCCGCCGTCGAACATTGCCGCCGCGCTGGAGCAGGCCTTTACTACGGGAATCGCGAGGAGTTCGTGGAGGCGCTTCGCATGCTGACGACGAACGAGAGACTCCGCGAGACGCTTGGGAGGAATGGCCGCACGTACGTCGCACAGCATTTTCGATGGGACGCTGTGATTGAACGGTTCGAGCGGCTGCTGAGCAGGGTGAAGAGCCGATGACAAGAAACCGGGTGTGGCTTTCCTGCGGAGACTCCTGAAACTAAACCCGGCCTCTTTGCTTCTACTCGCGCGTCAACTCGGACGCCGGGAACGCCTGTCTCGACCCTGCCGCCGGCCCGTCCTCTGAAGTTCCGTTCTTCTTCCGCCGCGGACGGATGTCGTACCGTTTGATCATCTCGTTCAGCGTCGTCGGCTTGATGTGCAGCAGCTCTGCAGCGCGCTTCTGCACACCGCCAGCCGCGTCGAGTGTGGATTCAATCAGCCGCTTCTCGAAGTCGGTGATCACGTCCTTGAACGAGATGCCTTCCGGTGGCACCACGAATGGCGGCATCTGGAAGCTCGGGGATTTCCGAACGTTCTCCGGGATCAGATCCACGCCAATGCGCGGGGCTGACGTGAGCACGACCGCGCGCTCGATGACATTCTCCAGTTCGCGCACGTTGCCCGGCCAGTCGTACTCCATCAGCAAGTCGAGGGCGTCCGGCGTGAGCTCAACTGGGCCACGATTGTTTTCCTGCCCGTATTTCTCGAGGAAGTGCTGGGCCAGCAGCGGAATGTCGTCCTTCCGCTCTCGTAGCGGCGGGAGAAAGACGCTGATGACATGGAGCCGGTAGTACAGGTCTTCGCGGAATCGGCCGTCTTCCATCATCTGCCGCAAATCGCAGTTGGTGGCCGCCACGATCCGAACGTCCACCTTGATCGTCTCCATGCCGCCGAGACGCATGAACTCCCGCTCCTGCATGACCCGCAGCAGCTTTGCTTGCGTTTCCAGGGGAATGTTGCCGATCTCGTCGAAGAAGATCGTCCCCTTGTCCGCCATGTCGCAGAGGCCCTTTTTGGGGTACACAGCTCCGGTGAACGCGCCTTTGACGTGCCCGAACAGGGTCGACTCGAGCAGATCCGGTGGAAGATTGCCCGAATTCACCGTCACGAACGCGCGATCCGCTCGCTGCGAGTTCGTGTGAATGGCGCGCGCAACCAGTTCCTTTCCCGTGCCGCTCTCTCCGGTGATCAAGATGGTCGACCGGCTCGGCGCCGCCTGGATGATCAGGTCGAACACCTGCCGCATTCGCGAGCTGCGGCCGATGATGCCGGAGAACCTCTGCTGGTGCGTCTGCAACGACTGCCGGAGCGCAGTGTTCTCGGCGACGAGCCGGCGCCGCTCCACGGCGTTGTGCACGACGACGAGCACCTCGTCGTTCTTGAATGGCTTGGTGATGTAGTCGAAGGCGCCGCGCTTCATCGCGGCTATGGCGCTCTCCACAGACGCGAAGGCGGTGATCATCAGCACCGGCATCTCTTCATCGATTTTTTTCAGCTCATCCAGCACCGCGATGCCGTCCATGCCTGGCATCATCATGTCGACGACGGCCGCATCGAACGTCCGCATGCGTGCCAGCGCGAGTCCCTCTGGGCCTGTCGGCGCCAGACGGACCTCGTACCCCTCCCGCGTCAGGAGAGTTTCGAGGATCTCCCGCATGATTTCTTCGTCGTCGATGACCAGAATCGATCCAGTGCGGCGCATTTCGGGTCGGAGGCCTCAGTTCGCGATCTGGGCGGCGACGGCGGATGCCGCATCGACACGGGGAAAACCTACGATAAAGCGGGTGCCTTGGCCGACCGTGCTTTCGCAGAGCAGTGACCCCTCGTGCTCACGGACGATGCCATATGTAATCGACAGACCGAGCCCCGTGCCGTGTCCCATCGTCTTTGTCGTAAAGAAGGGATCGTAAATACGGGCGAGATGCTCGGGCGGGATGCCCGAACCGGTATCCGACACTTCTGCCACCACCTGATCGCTCTCGACCCGCGTCGTGATGGAAAGCCATCCACCTCTCGGCATGGCATCGCGGGCGTTGAGGAACAGGTTGAGGAACACTTGTTGAAGCTTGTGCTCGGCGCCAACAACCGTCGCGGCCTCCGGCACCAACTCGCGCCGCACTTTGATCTTGCCGATCTCGAGCTGGTGCTCCAACAGCGACAGTACGTCGCCCACGATGGCATTGACGTCAACGGTGGCGCGCTCCTGCGCGCCTGACGGCGCTCGCGAGAGATTCAGCAGGGAGTTGACGATTTTTGCCGCACGGAACGTCTGCCGCTCGATTTTCTCGAGCAGGCGCGTGCGGGGATCGGCAGGATCGGCACCGTCGAGCAGCATTTGAGTGAAGCTCGATATGCCGGTCAACGGCGTGTTCACTTCGTGCGCGACCCCTGCAGCGAGCAGGCCGATCGACGCCATCTTCTCGGAGATCTGCAGCTGCTCCTCGAGCTGCGCCCGGCTCGTGATGTCTTCGAGAATCACGATGGTTCCGACCGTCACGGGATCGCGCCCTTCACTGGCGCGGAGCGGCACGACCGCGGCGTTCAGCAATAAGGCCCTGTTGTCCGCGGCTCCACGGCGCGTGAGAGGCACCCGCGACAGGGTGGTCCCGAACGGAAAGTCGCGGCGTGCCGCCCGGAGGGCGCCGACGAACGCCTGCTGGAACAGTGCATCGAGCGACTGGCCGATCGCATCGGCGCGCGGGATGCCGTACATCTGTGCCAGCGCGGTGTTCCAGCGGACCACGCGATCGTCGAGGTCGACCACCAGCAGCCCGTCGTCGAGCGACTCGAGGATGTTCTCGTTGAATGCGCGCATGCGATCGACCTCGAGCGCCTTGACCTGGAGCTGCGAGTACAAGCGGGCATTCTCAAGCGCCGTCGCAATCTGACCGGCCACGGCCGCGAGCAGGGCCATGTCCTCGCTGCTGAGCGGCTCGCCGGTATCCTTCCGGCCGAGCGCGAGCACAGCGATCGGTCCTTCTTTCGCCACACAGGGAACGAAGTAAAAGAGCCCGGCGTCCCGCCAGAATTCGATTTCCTCGGCGGGGAAGCGGCTCACCGCCATCGGATCGTCGAGCGCGACGACTTCTCCTGCGCGCAGCCGCAGGCCGAGGCTCGATT